>TARA_R110002126_G_scaffold1909_5_pt1 | contig 47980 bp, 57 predicted proteins | sample TARA_R110002126 | Tara Oceans TARA_R110002126 (sample SAMEA4397536) | marine metagenome | biome: Polar Biome; feature: [DCM] deep chlorophyll maximum layer (ENVO:01000326); material: water (ENVO:00002006), including particulate matter (ENVO:01000060) such as... | depth 30 m | reverse complement strand
TTCAACCTTAGTGTTAAGTATTGTTTGTGTATTACCAGTATATGTATTAAATAAAGATAGATTAGTTTTACCACTTAAAACTGGCAATAAATCAACGTTTAGTGTTGATAAACCTTCATTTCTATCAAGTTCAATGGTTGTTGAATTAAGCGTTGCCGCAGTAACAAATGTATCGGTTAATCCAGTTATTGTTACATTAAACAACCCACCATCATTGCGATTAATTGTTAAAACATTAGAATTATATGTACCACCTGTAGAATATATTTCATTCGTTTGAACATACCCAGTAACATATGCAACATTTGTAATTTCATTAGGGTTAGAACCACTAACGGTTAAATTATAAAAAGAACTAGCCTGTAGGTTTGTTGCACCACTAACAATTAACGTATCCTTTATTGTTATTGGTGAACAACCATAAATATTTGTAACATATAAATCTGTAATACAGTCATTAACACCACCAGAAAATACAATGGGTGTCAAGTCTGTACTTATATCAAAACCATCATTTCTTTCAAGTGTGAGTATATTACCAGAAAGTGTTGTCCCAGTTACAAAGGTATCGTTAATATCAATACTTGATAAATCAACTGTAAATGCAGATAATTGGTCATTTCTATTGAATGTTATTAAACCCGTTGAATTATTATACGTACCACCTGTAGTATAAAAATTTGTAAGACCAGTTATAACTACATTAGCGCCATCATTTCTAACAAGACTAATTGAATCACCAATATCATTAAATGTTCCACCAGTAACAAATGTATCATTAGCATTTATTATGTCAAGTATATTTGTACCACCAGATAAATAAGTTGTGGCTTCAATTGTATTTGCGGTTATTGATTGAATACCATTAATATTACTATTAAATGTAACAATACCAGTACCTAGTGTTATTGTAGTATCACCACTACAACTCTGAACCAAATTTGTGTACATACTAGTACATGCACTCAATACAGGTGTATCACCAGTTAATGATAGCGGTTCAATTATAAATGTTTTATTTACGTTTGGTGTGTTATTGTTACAACTCATATTATTTTACCTATTAATGTGAACTTAGCGGCAGTATAAAAATCTCTACTTACCTTAATATATATAGTATCTCCAGCACTAATAATTATATTACTACCAATAGTCAACCCATTTAATTTTTCAATACCATTAACCTTTAATATTATATTTGTTGCCCCCTCAACATTACTTATGTCTGTATATTTTAAATCAAAATCTGATACGAATGTGAAGTTTGATTCAGAACGTGCCTTAAATATAATATTATGGAACACACTACCTTCAGATTTATTAACATTTGTTGTGAATTTTGGGACAATTGGTGTATCGGTAATTTCACTCATAACCAACGCTCTGTTTATTGCTGGAATAACTTCAAACTTATCTTCATCCAATACATATCCTTGAAGTCTTATTTCAAATGGTTGAACATAAAACCTTCTATTTTCAAAATCATCGATATTACTTTCATCACCTATATTTTCTAATAGTAGCGGCATTGGATGTCCATTTACTTTTATATAGTATTGTATAGCATTAAATGTGTGTTGTATTTTTACATTTATCCTATTTAAATCTCGCATCCTATTACAGAATAACCTAACCTCGTATGTTATATCGACAGATGTTGGTTGTGGTATTTTGTATAAATCAACCCCTCTTCTTCCACCATCAAATGTTGGTACCTTCATATATGTGTAAGTCCTTCTACCTGGAATATTGAATAACCCAGCTTGATTTTTACCAACTTGAGGATTTGGTTGTCTAACTATTGTTATGAAAGGCATTTTTATGTCCTTATATTTATCAGCATGTTGCCATGTTTTACTAAATTCAGACCATCTTTGAAGTGTTAAAAATATGACGGGGACTTTTTCACCATCTATTACAATTTCTAAGTCATCCTCAACGAATTTAATAAAAGATTTGTCCATATCTTCATACATAACACCTCTAGGTAGATAAGTTCCTTTCTTATCAATATCATCAAGAATTTCTTGTCTTCTTGCAACCCCTACCTTATCATTTATGATTTTTATATTTTTTCTAAACCCCTTTGGCAATGCACACATAATTATATTTTTTAATATCCACGGAACTCATTCTCATCTACTGCGGCACATAATACCGTCCTATATGCTCCCTTATACCCCATTATCGTATGTTTATTATCGTAATTTTTAACCCCATCATTTACTACCGAATAATACCTAACATCTGTTTCACTAACAGCATATCCTACGTAATCACCATAACTTAAATCAACATCTAATTCACTTAATTGCTCTTCATAAATAGCAAATGTGAATTGACCATCTTGTAAGTATCTAAGTGACCCAGGTCCACTGTTATATGTTTTATTTTCTGCCTCAGCAAGAATAGGGACAACCCTTAATTCAACTGGTGGGAAAAACCTAATCTCATCTTTACCAGCCTCATTATAAATATCATCAGATGATGTCATTGTTCTATCAACCCTATATAATACAATTACAAAGTTTCCATCACCTTCAACGGATTCACGACCCATGGATTGCTCTAAAAAAAAAATCTTCTTCTGAGAAGAATTTATTAACCCTATTTATTGGTATGCGATTATTTTCCATTTTTATGTTTTTTTATAAACTTATTTATTATTTTATTTGAACACCCAAAATACTCACCAATTTTAACTTGGGTTAACCCTTTACTTAACATTTCATTAATTTTATCAATATTTAAATTATACTTATTGCTTTTAGGTTTTTTAATATTATATTTTTTAATATTATACCCAATAACATCTTTGCAACAACCATAAATATTCGCAATATCTTTAATTTTCATATCATTAATGATATATAACCTATACAAATCATTTTTATATATTTTAAATTTAAAATTAGGGTTATTTTCACCACTAAAAGTACCTTCCTCTTTAACTTTTTTACTTCTATTTTCTAATGTTTTTTTAGGTAAAGACTTACCCCACATTGGGTTGTTTTTACCTTTATTATTTTCAGACATTTTTTTCTTGGTTTCTTCTGAATGTTTAAACCCTAAACAATATTGATTACCCTTATGTATTTTTGATAATTTTTTCTTGGTTTCTTCTGAATGTTTAAGCCCTAAAGCGTATTTATTATTTAACATTCTTTCAGACATTTTAGCTCTTGTTTTATTAGCCCATTCATCATTAGACCACAACACTTTTAATATTTCTTTTTTTTTAATAATTTGGTCCTTAGACAATTTTCTACCCTTGTGTGTTTTGCTTATTTTTTGTCTAGCCTCCTTTGTATGTGTTTTACCATACATAGGGTTAATATCACCCCCATCAGAAATGTTAAATAATTTAGACCCCAAACCACGTTCATAACTTATTTTATTAATCTCTTCTGTTAAAAGTTCTTGATATGTTTCGCAAATCATTATTATTTTAATGATTGGTTTTAAATTTTTATTTTTTAGACTATTAAACCATTTACCTATAAAAAAATTAGTCGGGGCCCTTAAATGAGCATTCAATCTATATAATAATTTTTGTGTTGTTATTCCAACATATTTTAAATCCCCATACAAAGGGCAATATAAACCATAAAGTTTAAACTTACTATTAGTTATCTCTTCTTGAGAAAAAAATTTATTTATTCTATTTATTGGTATACGATTATTGGACATAATATTTTTTTAATAAATATTTGAAATATTTAAATTGTTGTTTAAATATTGATTTTTCGTCAATTTATGTGTATATTTGTGATATAATATTTTTTTTAATTTGTTACTAATTTGATTAATTTGAATGATATAAAAGATAAGGGTGTTATAGAGATACTTGAAAATTATGAAGGTAAAAACCCCTACATAAAAAAATTTAAGCATCAATTAACCAAAAATAAAAAAATAACACTAACACAAAACCAAACCAATTACATACTTAATAACCATACTTTTGAGCCAAAGTATGTGAATAAAATAGTTGGTATTACTGAATATCTTGGTAATGAGTTTAAGAAAAGTCAAAACATTTCATTTGTTCCAGCAAAAATTCTAATAGAATATGTTCTTGGTGAAACCGATAAGGCTTTTCATGTCTATGGTAAACTAAAAAGAAACCAAGAAAAATGTGAAATGTACTTCATACCAAAAACACAATTGCTTGATGACCCATATTATGAAGAAATAGAAGTTGATGTTGATTTTGAAAAATATCAGAAATTAGACACCTTTGAACTAAGTGATGGTACAATAGGTAGAACACTATATGAACACCAAAAAGAAGGTGTGAAGTTTCTCCTATCAAGAAATGGTTGTTTATTGGCTGACGATATGGGATTAGGAAAAACTATTATGAGTATTGTTGCCGCTTTAGAATCTGGCGCAGAAAGGATTCTTATTGTATGTCCATCATCTGTAAAGATAAACTGGGAAAGGGAAATACACTACCTACAATGTTATGATACAAAAATAATCGATGGTAAAAGATGGGAACAAGCTAAATTTACAATAATTAACTATGATTTGTTAAAAAACTTTCATGAAATTCCAGGTAAAAATTTTTCAGAAGAAGATTTGTGTTGGGATAATCAACACATTGTTAACTCAAACTTTGACTTATGTATCATAGATGAGGCCCACTATCTTAAAAACCCAAATAGCATAAGAGGTAGTATAATGAAAGATATATGCACAAGTTATGCTATTGAAAAAGTTTGGCTTTTAAGTGGAACACCAGTAGCAAATAGACCAATGGATTTTTATAACTTACTAAAGTTGATAAAATCACCACTGGCTGATAATTGGAAATTTTATGTTCAAAGATATTGTGAAGGTAGACAAATCACAACAACACTTAAAAATGGTAGAAAGAAGAAAATTTGGTTAACAAATGGTGCATCTAACTTAGACGAACTTGCACTAAAAACTAAGAATTTATACCTAAGAAGACTTAAGACCGATATTGGTGATATGCCAGAAAAAAACATATCACCAGTTTACCATAATTTAAATAAAAAACAAAGAAAAAATTATGAAAATCTTTGGGAAGAATATCTTGATGAGAGGGCAAAACAAAAGAAACGAGGTATTCCACCAAAAGATATGGTTGAACTTGGTCTATTAAGAAAGTTTGTTGCAATGGAGGCCATACCACTAACCATAGATATGGCTGAAAATATCATTGAACAAGGTAATAAGGTTATAATATTCACAAACTTTACTGATGAATTAATGGAATTTGATAAATACTTTGGTAATAAATGTGTTATTCATTATGGTGAAATGAGTGATAAAGAAAAACAACGTTCAGTCGATAGTTTTCAACAAAATGATAATATAAAGGTCTTTATTGGTAATATAAAGTCGGCTGGTGTTGGTATCACCCTCACAGAAGCCACATATGTCATATTTAACTCATTTAGTTGGGTTCCTGGTAATAATGAGCAAGCAGAAGATAGAAGCTACAGAATAGGGCAAAAAAACAATGTGACAGTCTATTATCAATTATTTAATAATACTGTGTCAACAATAATGTGGGGTACTGTTAAAAAGAAACAATCTGTCATTGATTCTATCATAAATACTAAACAAATAGATGATGATGAATCCATACGAAAAGCAATGGAAATAATGCTTAATGAAATAATTGATAATTATGATGAATAGAGTAAGGGTTTATGGTTTTGATGGGTGCCCATTTTGTAAACAATTAATGGAAACATTTGATAAGGATAATATTGATTATGTTTATGTTGATATTGACCTTGATGAAAACCAAGAAGAAACAAATAAAATAATGAAAATTGGTAAAACAGATAGTGTACCTATCGTTTTGGTTAATAACACCCTCCTATCTCCAGATGTTAGCTTCACATCAATCACTGAAGCACATAAACTCACCAAGAAGTTTTTATTATAATTTATTTTAGTTAAATAATACATAGTTTTACAATAAACCAAATATTTATAATAAAACTATGTATTATGGCCGTAAGTAACAATGACAAACAAAGAGTGTTTGAACAATTTAGAGTTTCGATGGGAGCCCCATTGAGACAAATTGAATTAACCGATGATATGTTATGTGTATTATTAGAGATATCAATTGAAGATTATGCTCAATATACACAAGAATGGCTCATTGAACATCAATGGCAATCATTATTAGGCAAGAATATTGATACAACAGATATGGCCTTTGCATTAAGTGTTAGAGACTTCGATTTTATGACACAATATACATATGCATATTCAAAACAAGTTGGTCTTCAAGCCAGAGGACCATGGGAATTAAAAAAAGATTATATAGACATTGAATCTGGTAGACAGGTATATGAAATACCAGCTGGTAGAGAGGTTAATGAAGTATTGTGGGTAACACCCCCAACAACCCAAATGGCATTATTTGCCAATTATGCTGGAATTGATTATGGTTTTGGTGGTGGATATGGACAACTTGGTAGTGGAGGTGGTGGCGGTATGGGTGCTGGTGGAAATGGTGGTTATTATATCTCCCCAGCATATGATATATTGCTAACAGCATCAGATTTAAACCTAAAAAATAGATTACTTAGGAGTGAATTAGTTTATAAGCTTACGGCTGGACCAAACGGGACAAGATTATTACATTTATTGAGTACTCCAGGTTCTAAATTTACCTTTGGGCATGGTGTTGGTGGAAATCCAAGTTCGGTAAATTTAACAGGGTGTCAAGTATGGTATCACTATTACGAGACAAATGGTGATGCAGATGAATGTAGAAAGGAGAATTCAGATATTATTAAATTACCAAACGAAGTACCTTTAGCTAAATTAGATTATTCAACATTTAACGAACCAACCAAGACACTAATAAGACAGCTATTTGTTGCTGAATCTAAAAGAGCCTTGGGTAGAACAAGAGGTAAATTTGGTGGTATTGTGGGCCCTCCAGAGGCAGAAAGAACAATGGATTATGATTCATTACTTAGTGAAGGTAATGAAGAAAGAAAGGCAATTCTAGAACGATTAGATACCAGATTAGAGAGACTTTCATCAACAAAACAATTAGAAAGGGGGGCAACCGAAGCTGAATTCTTAAATAAATCACTTAAATTTCGCCCACTTGGGTTCTACGTTAAATAAACTTTAAAACTATGAAATTAATTATATGTAAATCATGTGATGATGTTGTAAGACTCATACATACTAAATGGAGAAAATGTGAATGCGGTAGGTCTGGTGGACAATATAACGATGATTTTATAAGTGCTACGGTTGGTGGGGATTGCGAAGTTATTGGTATTAGAAATGATTGGATTAATGCTGGAAAAATAAAAAGAAAATATCCAGAATTAAATACTATAATTCAAGGTGAATATTTGGGTGATGTTCAGATTCACAGAATAATTTCATCCAATGGACCAAAATTAAAAATAAGTATTGAACAATTGGATAAGAAATTTAACGAAATAACATTTAACGATAAAAGAAAATATACAATTAATGTTAAAGGTGATAAATCACCAAAAACTATTAAAATACCAATAAATAAATTAGGACCAAGCTTTAATAATAAAAAAACTAAAAATGAGTCGATTGACTTGCTTAAAAAGCGATTAATTGAATCGCTTAATAAAAACAAAATAAATTAATAAAATTGTGAAATTATTTGAATTGTACACACAACTACTTGAATCAAGAAAAACCGAAGAAGGTGCCTTGAGACTTATGAAAAATTATGGTTACGAAGGAAACCATGAAGAATTATTAAATAAATTAAAAAATACCGACAATAGCGAAAGCCAACAAAACTTAGCTTTCATAACCCATTTTAATTTAAAGGATAAAATTGATTTAGAAGTCCTTAAAAAGGAATTTAATGATTATAATGAATTTAAAGAAAAGATTGGAAAACTATATGTTGATAAGAATGGGGTTAAATTGGATAACCAACCAACAAATTGGTTAAAATTCACCGAAAAGATTCATGGAACGGTAGAAGCTCAAAGAAGAGCAAAACAAGGTAAGGAACAAGCCGTTTCGGTTGATTTTGAAGCAAAATATGAGCCAATTATGTCAAGCAATGGTATTGATGTTTATCAAGCTGAAGACGTTGGTAGATGTATTCAATATACACAAGGTGGATTAACAGATAAAAAATATTCTTTTTGTGTAGGTCAATGGTTTCCAGGTAATGCATATGCTGGATATAGGGTTGCTGGTTCAACATTTTATTTTATTGTTGATAAAAATAAATTTGAAAAAAAGGATGATGGTAGTGTTATTTTGGATGACTCATTGCATATGGTTGTATATGATATCAAATCTGATGGATATGTTGAGTTAACTGATTCAAATAATACAACAGGGAATATTTCTGAATTTGGTTCAGATGTTAGGGGTTATCAAAACTATTTGAAGAAAATGGGTATTGATATTAACAAAATGGTTAGTATGGCATTTTCACAAGAGGAAAAAGATGAAAATGAAAAATTAGGAAGTAAAAACACCGATTTATCCTGGTTTAAAGATTTAACAAATGAAGAGATTTATAAATACATCATGCGTGGCCATGTATTAACCGATGAGCAGTTTGATTATATATGGAAAAATAAATAATTATGGGAAACTTAGAATATTCATTTGATAACATATTAAAATCTTATATTGATACTGGTATACAATTAACCGAGCATCAACTTAATCTTATTTCATCAAATAAGAACATGGCAAAGACATATATAAGAAAAAGGGCTATCGCTCTTAAAAAAACAGGTTTTAAGGATACAATACTTTCGGATAAGGAACTTGAATTATTTAAAAAATATGATAAAAAAATATATGATGGTTATATGAATTATTTATCAAATTTGGAGGTGTTGTGGTTAAATGATACCAAATTAACAACTTTACCACATTGGATTGGTAATTTAACCAATTTGGAGCAGTTGGATTTATCTTATAACAACCTAACCACCTTACCAGAAAGTATTGGTAATTTAACAAAATTGGAGAGGTTGTATTTACAGAATAACGAACTAACCACCTTACCAGAAAGCATTGGTAATTTAACAAAATTGGAGGTGTTGTATTTACAGACTAACGAACTAACCACCTTACCAGAAAGCATTGGTAATTTAACCAATTTGGAGAGGTTGTATTTACAGAATAACCAACTAACCACCTTACCAGAAAGCATTGGTAATTTAACCAATTTGGAGAGGTTGTATTTACAGAATAACAAACTAACCACCCTACCAGAAAGCATTGGCAATTTAACAAACTTGTCGTATTTGGATTTACATAATAACGAATTAATAAGTTTACCAGAAAGCATTGGAAATCTTAAAAATTTGGAGGAATTGGTTTTATATAATAACCCAATAAGTGATGAAGAAAAGGAAAGAATAAAAAAATTATTACCAAATACAAAAATATATTTTTAAACATTATGGGAAATTTAGAATATTCATTTGATAACATATTAAAATCTTATATTGATATAGGTATACAATTACCAGACCATCAACTTAATCTTATTTCATCAAATAAGAATATGTTAAAGACATATATAAGAAAAAGGGTTGTCGCTGTTAAAAAAACAAATAAATTACTTTCGGATAAAGAATTAGAATTATTGAAAAAATTTGATAAAAAATCATATGATGATTATATGAATTATTTATCAAATTTGAAGGAGTTGGATTTAAATGATAACCAATTAACAAGTATACCAGAAAGTATTGGTAATTTAACAAAATTGGAGAGGTTGTATTTACAGAATAACCAACTAACCAGCTTAGAAGGTATAGAGAACCTAACCAATTTGGTGCAGTTGGATTTAGGTGTTAATCAATTAACAAGTATACCAAAAAGCATTGGAAATCTTACAAATTTGAAGATGTTGTATTTAGAATATAACCAATTAACAAGTATACCAAAAAGCATTGGAAATCTTAAAAATTTGGAGGAGTTGCATTTAGATAATAACCAATTAACAAGTATACCAAAAAGCATTGGAAATCTTAAAAATTTGGAGGAGTTGTATTTAGATAATAACCAATTAACAAGTATACCAGAAAGCATTGGCAATTTAACAAATTTGAAGATGTTGTTTTTAACTGGAAACCCAACAAGTGATGATGAAAAGGAAAGAATAAAAAAATTATTACCAAATACAGATATAACATATTGGGAAATTTAAATAAATAAGTCTTCTGGTTTTTGGTTTCTAGCATGTTCTATATCCTTTTGTCTTTGGATTAACGCACAATAGACCCCATCTGTTGAATTCCCAGCCCTATCTGGGCCATACGGGGATTTAAAAGAAGATTTATGAACCCAATTATCATCATGATACCAAGTTTCATAACCATTCTCATTTAAAAATTTAGCTTTTTCTTCGTAGTTTTCTATTTTATTTTTATCCTTAAGCATAATATTAATATTTAAAATTTAAAATTCACCAGACCTATCACGTTCTGAAACTTCTTGAATATAATCAATTTATTCATCACTAAGTATTTTTTCAGAACTTCTTTCTTTCCAATCTTGTCTAACTTCTTCCCATTCGGTTTCTTCAATATTATTTGGAATCTTATTAACAGAATCCCAGAATCTAATTTCCTTATCTTCCATTATCATAAGTGCTTCATAAGTGTCTTGGTCTTCTGGTTTAAATGGCTTACCAGCAATTAAGGTGCATTGTTTTTTTGTGAATACACTTCTGTCAGCCAACTTAATAAGTTTTGTTTCCTTATCCTTATAAACATTAATAATAATTTCATCTCTTATTTCGGGGTCAAAACAAACCAAAAGTGGTTTTATTCTCTTATTAAAGGCCCCAAGATATTTTGCAACATTATATTCATCATTTGTTAGGTTTGGATTTTTATCCAATTGTTCTTGTGGTATTAATTTGCAGTTAAATTTTATCTCAATAACTTCCTTCGTGTCCATATCTTTTATGGCCTTCACATCACTATGTGACTTGGCAGTGCCAGTATTAACATAATATATAACATCACCCAAATTAACATTTAATTCAGTCTTTAAGATTAATTCCATATGGGCTTGCCTAGCCTTATAATTCCCAACTTTATTTTTTTGTTTACAATATACATCTTTATATGTTTCTGGGAGCATCTTTACCTTAGATTTTGATGCTATTTTTGCGACAGGTATTTTATAATCATATATGTCATAAACATACTTATAATACCATTCAATAAATTCATAACCCTTACCATCTAATAATAACCTAACACCCTTATCTAAGAATTCTTCAATATACACTGGCATTGCCTTGGATTTAATGGAATTACCAACAAGCTTAACCTTTCCATCAATTAGGTTAGCATAGTTCTTTCTTGCAAAATTAATGGTTGATTCACAAATATCATCAACATCTAACCCCATTCTACCATGCATATATTCTTCATTAAATTCAGCCAACACAGCTTCTACCCCAACCAAAACACTTCCTGGTTCATATTTTTTTGTTTTCCAATGGGTGGCTTTGCAAATATATGTCACAGAATTTATATTATCTGGTATTGCAAAGTTTGCACCATCAGTATCCATAACAAGTGCTCTAAATCCATATTTTTCTGTAAAGTGTCTGACCATTAATCTTAAGTATTGTCTACCTCTACAAGTTGTTTCTTCAGCACAATCAGAATCACCCCAATTAAATATATATGGTGCACCATATGCCCCAAAAAATGAATTTGCAAATATCTTAAGTGGTAATTGTTTTTTATCATAATCAGAAGATTTTTTCTTTTCTTCTGCTATCATTATATTTGCTTTATTTATTCTATCTTGAGTTAATTTATGTAAGTTTTTTTCAAGAAGGTCAATAAGTTTTTTATATTCTTTTTTATGTGTGCCAGTTAAGAATTTAAATTCATCACGCTTATCAACAATATATGTTAATAATCCTTCCATTACCCCAGATATATCAATAATTGGGAATATCTTATGTGTTATCTGTGTTTTTGGATAAAGTGCGGCAAAGTCAAACTTTATAACGTTTTTAGCAAAACCAACCTCTAAGAGTCTTGATAAACCACCCGCAAAGTTTCTTTTTTCTGTGGTGTTTGGTATTGCTAATTTATTTTCATATGACCAAGCCGCCATTATTAATTTCCATTGGGTTGCCGTTCCCATGGTTGAACTCCTTGCATAAGACGTTGGGAGTAATTTTGCCACCAAATATGCCGCTTGATTATATATGCTATCAACTTGTTCAGTTTCCCAAAGGTCATCCAATAGATATCTTTGAACAATATAATCCCCTTTAACGGTTAAATAACCCTCTTTTAAGGGGCTTTCCCCACTTATCCTATACCAACTACCATCACTATCGTTAAATGCGAAATCAGAGGAATCTGACCATGTTTTATATATAAGTTCACCTGGAACATAAACTCTATTCTTTTTAGCTACACCAGAGAATTGGGTAATATATTTTAAATTCCATTTTTTAATGCTTGAATTTATGGCTTGTGCCTTTCTAACGGCATGTGATATATCTAGGATGTTATAACCCCACATTAGAGTTTGTTGATAATTTTCTACTTCACCACCCAATTTAAGCATAGAATCTTTCCATCTAATACTAGAATTAGACTTTAGTGTTTTAGATGCGCTTTTCACATCTAGACCTAAAATTCCACACCTAACTCTAATAAATGGCCAATCAAAATTTTCAGAATTATACGCAGTTATAACATCTGGGCATATTTCACTAATTATCTTAAAAAAATCAATTATATTTTTTCTTTCTGAATTTCTTTTATCGCTAGGGGTATCACCCTTGGTTTCCAATACACATTCAAAACCTCTATTATCCTTTATACCTATTTGGAATATTGCATTTGTTTCTGGTTCAAGACCTTGTGTTTCAAGGTCAAATTGGAGTCTATGTAAATTATCATAATCATCCATACCTTTAAATAATCTCATTCCAGTTTGTATTAAGAACTGCTCACTTGGGGAAAACTTAACAAATAATTTTTTATAATCATCACTAAATATATCCACGCCACCATTCTTAAAAAATGTAATTAAATTACCATAACTACCATTACATTCCGCAATGAATTTATAACCATTTTCTAACCTTTCTGGGGTAACACCATCATCATCTGTTATTTTTAATGCTTTAATGGTAACACCCAAGGTTCTCATTGCAGATTTTATTCTAGAATTTCTGCCACCATAAATTATTTTAGAAACTTCATGTTTAAGCCATACAAAAGGTTTATACTTATGCTTTTCTATTCTTTTACCCTTTTCTGGGTCATTTATAATTAGTGAAACGAAATTTTCGTGATATGCCCCCTCAATGGCTACAATGTATTTTTTAGGGTGTTTTCCCTCAAGAAATGTTTCAATGATATCAAACCCAACCTTTTCTTTTCCCATAATTTTATTTTGTTTTTACGAAGATAAGAAATTTTGGTCAAAAATAAAATAAAAATACGTTTATTTTTTTATACTACCATCCAATATATGAATAAAAATCTCCTCCCTTATTGGCACTATAAGTGTCCCAGACCCATCAAGAAATTCAATTATAAACTTACCAACATATGTCCCAGCCTTAGCAGTATTTTTTTCTGTAAATTTATATCCTATATAATATTCTTCATCTTCACAACCATTATATTCAGATTTAAGAATACAAATTGCTGGTTTTTTACCTATTTTTTTAACACCAGTTACAACATCTGTCATGGTGAAGTACATATTACTATTTTGTAACATATCATTAAATTCTCTAAAAGAATATCTACCATCTTTTATTAATTCCATGACGAGCATTGGTAATGTGGCACCTTTATTAATATGAAAGTTCATTATTATTATTTTTTTATTCCGTATCTTATTTTTTCTACTTCAAAGTTATTAGTTAAATCACACCAATTCAAATCACATATATAGTATCTGAATTGTGAAATGTCACCAATAAATGTTCCAGCGAAATTTTGTTCTATAATTAACCCCAAATCATCTGGGTCTTGACCATCAAATGTCATTGATTCCAATAAACCCTGGGAACCACCCCCAAGACTATAATTAAATGGTACACCTAATTGTTTATCTTTATATTCATTAAGTCTTCTAGCAATAAATTCATCAACTTCTTCAGCAACAAATTTTAATTTTGAATTAACATAAAACATTAGTCTACCTTTTCTTGCTTTACCATACTTAAGTTGACATTCGTCATATTCTGGCATTACAAATCTAATACCAATATGTGTCCACTGGTCATCAGTTACAACCCCACTTATAGAATACTGTTCTTCTACTGTAACACCAGTAACATATGTTTCTCCAGAACAATACCCAGTTAATTTTAATGCTCTATACCCAATTGCACCATCATCTTTAATTCTAAAACCAATTGCATTATCAATAATATCGGCATCTTTATCAAGTATCAATAAGTCTGAGGTGAAACCAGTAAAATCACAGACGGTTTTATTCCCAAAACCACTTACAGGTTTACCGCAACCACCACAACTAACATTATTAGTCGCCCTACCATATATTAAAAATGGGTTTTGGGTGTTTGTTATTTGTTGTGTGTAACCAGTGACAGTTATACTCCCCCCTGTGAAATCACAAACGGTTCGTTTACCAAAGGCATTAATGTCGGCTCCACAACCACCGCATTTTGGGTTATTATCGGCTCTTCCATATATCAAAAATTGATTATCAATCTTTCTTATTTCTAATGGTGGTGGACTAAGGGGTATTGGATAACCACTATCACCACTAATGGATATTTGTGTTTCTTTAGGTATCGTACAAAATGTTGTTACCGTACCAGTACATCCACTATCAGAAGTACAATTAATTGTACAACCAGTATTTAAACCTTCAAATACATTCCAATATTTATTTTCTGCTCTTGTCCCCATATAAAAGAAAAACCCTTTATTATTAGGGTACGTATCATTAAGTGTTGTACCTGTAGTACCAGAGCATACAGTGTCAGATTTATTAAGCCAAAATTCAGATGTCCAAGCTTTTGGTACCCTAACTGGTAAAACTTCATAACTATAACCATCTAATTTATAATAACCTTGATAAAATCCACCACAAAATCTACTATAATCACCTAGTGTTGTATTACCACTTATCACATCAAGTGGGTATACATAATTTTCGGTCATGCCAGTGACTCTTGTCATACATAATCTTGTATCACCAGAAGGTATTACTATCGTTGTACCAGTTATTGCTGATAACAATACGTCATTTGACGTATCACCAGTTGTTTTATCGAATGCAATATACCCATTATCAATCCCAGTTAAACCAAATGTATTTAATGTGTACCCACTATTTGTTGCACCAGTCCAAGTAACAAGGCTATATATTGTATCTGCTGACGTAGTACCACTTGTGTATATCCCACCCTCATTAAAATCGTAATGAACAACAAAACAATCGCCAGAAATGATGGTATCGTCATACATACAACACGAAACTTGTTCGTCTTGTGCTAAGTAAAAATCATAGTATTTGTAATTACTTAAATACGCATCAACTTTATTAAAATTAAAATTCTTTAAATTACCCATTATTAAAATGTTTCTAGTGATGACCTACCCCAACCATTATTTCCTTTTATATAAATATAATTATCATCTCTGGTTATCTCACCTAATTTACCGATAGTATCATTTGTTGATTTTGGTGTGAATTCTGGTATTATTAAACCTTTAGGTATTATATGATTATTTGTAATCCAATCACCATCAGAATTTATTATAAACTCTGAATTAGTATTATCATCAATACCTTTAACTATTGTTATACCACCATTTAATGCGGTTTGCTTCGTACCGTTATAATTAAGTTCGATATTATTATCCTCAGCTGCAATTGTTTGGGTTTCAAGAATAAGTTCTTTATTTTTTGTTAGTGTAATTGAATTTGTCGCTAACTCTTTAATTGCACCAATAATCCAGGGGATTAATTCTTTATGTTCTATGGTTAATGTTCCATTACCCTTTGCTCTATTTCTAACAATTTCTGGTATTACCTCTATAACTTCTTGTGCTACTAAACCAAATACAGTACCTTCTCTTAAGTTTATTTCTTCTACCCATTCAAAAGAAACTGGGTTAAGTTTTAGTATTGTATTTAGGGCATCATTAATACTATTTATATTTTTCTTAAGGGTTATATCGGAAGCACCATCAATTATTAGCCCTTCACCATTTGTTTGTAAATCAGAAACATTTATTAGACCATCAATTACTAAATCTGGTACATATGCTGTATTACTTGTTAGTGCCGTAATTCCTGTACCACCTAGAATAACAGAATTAGTGAGAGTACCATTAATTTTATTAGTATTACCACCTATAACCCCACAATTACTTGAATCTGTTAATATTGTGTTAGTATTGCCACCACCAATAAAAGAATAATTTGCACTAATAATACTATTGGATACACCACCAACGATTGAGGAATAACTACAAGATTGTAATAAGGAACTGTACCCTCCACCCATAAAACTATAGGTTGTGGTATTAAATGTATTGCCACTACCACCAGCAATAAGTGAATAATCTGACACCCCCAATATTTTATGACCCCCTTTATCATCTTTTAACCCTAACAAATTTGTACCATCCTCTTCCCAAAACGTTGCGCCAGATGTTACCGCAGAAACTGATTTATATTCTACTTTGCCTTCAGAATCTGCACAAGTTAATACATAACCAATTTGTGGGTTTTCTGTAACTATTAATTTTTTTGTTCTTATTATTTCTTTATTATCAATCCATATTGTTCTACCAGTAAAATCTAATGTTGTTGCAGACAAGAAACTAACACTATCATGTTCAACGGTACCAGTATATGAACCACCAGAGTCCAACATATTTGTAACTTGTAAATCAAAGCTAACACCAGTATATGTAAGTGTAACAGAATTACCGTCAATAACTGTTGTTGTATTTGCAGTATAAATTGGCCCAACATTTTGAGTTATCCCACTATTCGATGGTGTTATTGCACTTATTTCAGTTGCACCTAACTCCATTCTACTATCATACCAAGTAAATACTGTTGTTGCTGAATTACCAGAAAAAGTACTTAATACTGAGGTAACAGTTTCAGTGGTTGTTTGATTTGATAAATCTGGACCTGTGGTTAATGCACTAAATGACACACCAAAAACGGTTGCACCAGAAAGAGTTGTGTTAGTTCTAACCCTTTGTTTTATTTGTCTATTATCTGAATAATCTAATTTAGTCCTAAAAGGCATAGTTTTTATCTTTTAATATAAATATTACCATATTTTGTTATATTTATAAATATAAAAAGTAAATTTATGAAAAAGACAATATATAATAAAAAAGATTTTGAGGAAAGTTATAACCCAGAAGAACTTGAAGAGTTATATGATGCCTCTGGTGGCGAAATAGGTGGTGACACACCAATGATATCCACAAGTCAAATAACAACTTTCACACCTAAAATACCTGGTGATAATTCTTCTGACAGAGAATTATCTAAAGATGGTCCAATAACAATGAATAAACATGTTGCACAGACAAGAAATAAACTTGCAACATATATGTACGGTTTTGCAATGGGTAATCCATATATCGGTGGGCGTGGAGTTTATGAAAGTGAAGATATTGTTGAGATGGCAAAACAAAGAGTTAGGAAAATGATGGAAGACTTGGTTAACAAGAACCAAAAAAATGGTATGGTTACAACAGATAATTACTCAGATGTTAATCAAAATAAAATACCAGACATTAAAGAAATTGACGATGAAACGGTAATTGATAAAACGACAAGTTTTTTAGAAAGTATAAAAAGTTTAAATGATAACGAAAAGTTAGCAATAGTTATGAATTATATCTTAACAAATGTTGATATGAGTGAATTAAGTAAAACACATAAGAATATACTACAAAAATTAATATAAAATGCCTAATAAAGATATAGACCCAAAAAAATATACAATACCAAAAAAACACATAAAAAATTTGGGTGGGGAAATTAGTGGTAACAATCTAACAACAAAAAAATCTAGATTAGAAAATAAAGAATCTTTAACAAAAGAAGAAGAAGATGCATTAGAATGGCTTAAAAAAACATACGCTAAGAAAAAAGAGGTAAGTTACCACAATAAAGATATTCAAAGAAAAAATGGCAAAGAAAATGCATTTAAAAGGAAACATACTAAAGATAATAAGAATGTTAATGTGTCAAAGGTAGGAGGGTTGGCTAAGTTAACCAGTAGCGGTGAACATAGTAAAGTGTCTAAACAATTAGAAGATAATATGGTACAATATTATGAATCATTTAATAAAGAAATTAATTCTATGGTATATTTAATAGAGTACATGGATAACAATAAAAATAAAATAACTTAATCATGAGTAATAAATTAGAAGAAGCAGCCATTGCTGCAAGAAACAAATTAATCGCCATTAATTTTTATGATAATGTGGCTGATTCAAATAATTATAGTGCTACACATACAAGAGCATTAGCAGATGATTTAACACCTATACATGGTAAAGGTACTGGAATTTTTCTGGATACATATAATGGTGGGGGTGATATTGATATAAATGGTAATCCCACCGAATCTGGCTCTGGAAGGCTTGCGGCATTTGCTAATAATGGGTCTACCTGGGGGTATACACCACAGGAAACATACCAACACCCAGATACATCTGGAAACCTTGGTCAAATATCATTTTAAATCTTAAAATATTTTAATGAAACTTTACAATATATATAAAAGTCTTATATTAGAATCAATATCTGATAAAATTGACACTGCTATTAAGGGTGGTGTTGGTGGTAACGGTAGACCATTTAATGTCTGGGTTAATATTTGGTATCAAAAGAAGAAAGGTGGACCAACTAAAAAAAAGTTTTGTTTCATAATTGGTAGAGGGAATTTGGCTGGTGGAACACATGAGGATGCTATTAGAATATGGGACCCAGCATATGACAAAAGTAAGAAAAACTTTAAAACGCTATTAGTGTCTAAAATAACTAATATTGAACCAACCAAATTAAGACAATGGAGTCCAGATGAATTTGATGATTATGTTAAGTATTCTGGAAAACCACCATATGACAAAAAAATGCTTAATGGGAAATATAATGGAGACTTATATGTCAAATTATGGAATAATAAAGAAGCCAGTAAAAATAATAATGTAGATTTAGAAGATAACGAATAAAATAATGAATCAAACACCAAAACCAGTAGATTTAAATAAATTAAAGGGTATTTTAGGGAACGCAAGAGCCATAATGAATAAAGTTGAAGGTGATACTAAAACATCAAATACTAATAAGTATGCTGAAAATACTGATGATTATATTACTGAAAGCGAAATGCAACAACAACAGCAACCGATTAATCAAGCTACACAAAATAGACAAATAACCAAAGAAACCATTATGAATTCTAAATTACCCGATGCCGTTAAAAAAGCTATGTTAGAAAATCCTATACAACAAACAAATGGATTAACACATACATTTAGTTTAGATGATGTTTCAGACTTGGTTGAAAACAAACCCACCAAAAGAAAAAAAAGAGTGAATGAAACCTCAACCAATAAGAAGGGAAATACCATTAATGAGAAATACTTAAGAGAACTTATTAAGGATGTGTTGATAGAATACCTAACAACTGATTATAGTAAGAACTTAACAGAAGGGGTTATTAAAAAAACGATAAGCACATTACTAAAGGAAGGTAAGATAAAAACAAAAAGATAATTTATAAAAACATTTATTTTTTTTAAAGGTTCAGATATTTTCTGGACCTTTATTATTTACATTATATTTTTTATGGTTAATTTATTAAAAAATATAATAAATATGCAAAAAATTAAAGTTTTAGTAGTTCCATCAGACCGTACTGGTGTATCATATTTTAGGTCAACAAAACCCCATATAGTACTAGAAGAACAATATCCAGATGAGTTTCATATAGATATTGATTACCAACCTCAATTAGATAATGAAAAATGGTTAATGAAATATGATATCATTCATTATCATAGAACATTGGGACCATTTGAGAAGCTTAAAGAAACCCTTGATAGAATTCACAAATTGGGTATTGTGACTGTTATGGATTTGGATGATTATTGGTCTCCAGGTAAACACCACCCAGCTTATTTATTAATAAAGCAAGCTGAGATGGATAAAAAAATACTAAATAATATTAAAATATCTAAGAATGTTATAACAACAACCCCAATATTTGCTAAAGAAATAGGCAAATATAATAAAAATGTTTTTGTTTTACCCAACGCTATTGACCCAAGAGAAAAACAATATACACCAACCCCAGAACCATCAGAAAGAGTTAGAATTGGATGGCTTGGCGGCAGTTCGCATTTAGAGGATTTAAAGATATTATCTGGTGTTGTTGGAAGATTAAAATCAGATAAATTATTAGATAAGGTTCAATTTGTTTTATGTGGTTTTGACACCAGAGGTACAATAACTATGATTGACCAAAATACTGGTAAACAAACAAGAAGACCAATAACACCATTGGAAAGTGTTTGGTATAAATATGAACAAATTTTCACAAATAATTATACAACAATAAGCGAGGGATATAAAAAGCATTTATTGTCCTTCACAAAAGATGAGTATCATGATGTTGCAAATGAACCATACAGAAGAGTTTGGACAAAACCTATTAGTACATATGCAACCAATTATAATCTTTTTGATGTGTCATTGGCACCATTGGAAGAAAATATATTTAATAAGGTTAAATCACAATTAAAAGTTATTGAAGCTGGGTTCCATAAGAAGGCTATAATTGCACAAGATTTTGGTCCTTATCAAATAGACCTTAACCATTTATTTTTGAAACCACAAAAGGGTGATACCAATACAATAATCAATGATGATGGTAATGCTTTATTGGTTAACACTAAAAGAAATAAGAAGGATTGGTATAAGAATATTAAGAGGCTTATTAAGAATCCAGATATAATTGAGGATTTAAGTAAGAGACTTCACGAAACCGTGGTGGATACATACAGCATCAATGCCGTAACAGCTAATAGGCGAAAGCTTTATAAAAAATTATTAAAAAATTCTAAAATAAGTGAAAAAAAAGTTGTTAAACAACAATAATAATATTACCTTTGTTATATTATCATTTTTAATTAACTAAAAAACACTTGTTATGCTTACACAGGATAAAATTTTAAAGAATGCTAAAAAATTTCATGATACAGCGGTAAAATATGAAATAATTAATGACACCCTAAGTGGTTTACTTGGTAAAGAATTTATATCGGCACCATGTACCAGTAGTACTAAATACTATAATGCATATGAAGGTGGGTTAATACAACATATATTAAACACAACAAAATATGCGGTATCCATAAATAATTTATTACCAGAGTCCAAGAGGGTTGATGTTGCATCATTAATAAAGGTTTGTTTAATACATCAGATTGGGAAATCTAATATGTTTATACCTCAAGAATCTAAATGGCATAGAGATAATAAGGGTGAGATGTACACTTGGAATGAAGATAATCTAAGTATGAGTGTCGCTGAACGTTCAATATACTATGCATTAAAGTCCAATATAGATTTATCGGAAGATGAGGTTTTTGCGATTTATAACTATAACAGTGATTTTGCACACAAACCAATGGTTAATGAAGGTGAAAAGTTGGCCGCATTGTTGAAAATATCAAATATGACCGCAATAATTGAAGAAAAATAAATACTATGAATTATAATATTGATGAAATAAGGGTGAAATTCTTTAAGGCTATGGATGGTAATAATGATTATAGTATTAAAGATTTTGATGCCGAATTTAAGAATGCAAATCATACTGGACAACAAATTAAAACTCCAAAGATTGGTGTGAAGTTAATTAATAAATCAAATAATCCAGACCCAGAGCACCAAACAGAAGGTTCTTCTGGGTTTGATTTTAGAGCCTATTTGGAGAATCCAGTTTGGTTACGACCTGGTGACATTAAAATAATACCAACTGGGTTATATTTTGGTTTACCTAAAAATACTGAAATACAGGTTAGACCAAGAAGTGGACTTGCTGCGAAGCATGGTATTACAGTATTAAATTCTCCAGGTACAATAGACAGTGATTATATTGGTGAGATTAAGATAATATTGATTAATCATGGTAAGAAAGGTTTTGAAATATCAAATGGAGAAAGAATTGCGCAAGGAGTTATTGGTGCGGTAATGGGTAAAGAGTTTATTGAATTTGAAAAAGTTAACACACTAGACAATACGGATAGAGGTTCTGGTGGATTTGGTAGCACTGGTTTAAAATAATATGTTATGGGTTAGTTGAGGGATTTATCTACTAAATAACTAAGCACAAGGTGTGTGAAGGGTTGAACAAGAAAAGTTATAACAAATGAAATATATATTCATACATATTGGGAAAACGGCTGGAACTAGCTTTAGACAGTTTTTAGAGTCTAATGTTAAAAGACCTTATTGGGGTTACGCTAAATTATATTTTTTAACTGATAAAAAAGACGAGTCAGAATTCCATAAAGTAGAACCAAACGGTAGGTTAATATTTGACTACTATAATTTATTCTCAGAACATTTTTCATATGGTCTACACCCATATTTAGGTAAAGTTGAATACCAATACATTGCAGTTATAAGAGACCCATTATCTAGGACAATTTCACAATTTAATTATGGGATTGATAGGGGTTGGTATCCGAAAGATGCTAATATTATTGATTGGTTTATGAATGATGACCCATTCCTAGAGCACACCAGATTAGATAGGTCATTATACCAACTTAGACATGTATCTGGCTTACCAATAGAGTTACCAATTGAGGTACAATTAAATGGTGCGTTAAAAAACCTTAAGAACGATAATTTCTTATTTGGGTTTACTGAATATTACAATGAATTTATTGATTTGTGTTGTTCTGTTAACGGATGGAAACCAAAATATAATTCAATAAATAAAACTCAAAATAAACATAATATTTCCGATAAAGAAAAGGGAATATTAATGGCTGAATTAGTGAATGAATATGTATTTTATGAAGAAGCTAGAAAAGTATATAATGAAAAGTACAAAACACATTTAAAAAATGATTAGTATAGTATATTGTACAAAAGAGCATAACCAAAAACACATTGACCATTTAAAAAAGGTGTGTGGTAACCCAAAGGTTGAAATTATTGAATACATTAATAAGGGTGAAGGGTTAACTAAATATTACAAAAGGGGGTTAGTTGAAACTAAACACGATATTGTTGTATTTTGTCATGATGATATTATCATCAAAACTAAACAGATAGCAACCAAACTAACTAAGTTATATAATAATAACCCAGAATATGGAATATTAGGTGTTGCTGGGTCAAAATACATGCCAGAAAGTGGTAGATGGTGGGACAAAAGAAATAAGATGTATGGTAGAGTATCTCATACCCACCAAGGTAAAACGTGGCTTTCAGCTTATAGCGAAGACCAGGGTAACGAACTTGAGGAAACGGTAATTGTTGATGGTGTATTCTTTTCAGTTCACAAGGATAGAATTAAAGAAGATTTTGATTTAGGTGTAAATGGGTTTCATTTCTACGATGTAGATTTTTGTTTCAGAAATCATTTAGCTGGGGTTAAGGTTGGTGTTCATACTAATATTAAAATTACCCATTTATCTATTGGTGAAACAAATGATGAGTGGGAAAATAATAGGGTAGTGTTTGCTGATAAGTTCAAAAGTGATTTACCATTAACAATTAAAAAGACTTTCAGAAATAATCAAAAAATAAAAGTGTTAATTGGTTGTCTTAGTTTCGCTAATTTAACTGGTTCTGAAATGTATGTTTTTGAGTTGGCAAAAGAATTAATTAAACAAGGTTGTGATGTTTCTATATGTTCATCAATTGGCAACCCATTAGCTAAAAGAGCAATTGCGTTAGGTGTTAAATTATATAATACTCAAGAACCACCTGGATTTAAATTAGGGGATGGTCAATGGACTCTTAACACACCTCAAGGTCAAATTACATCTGAACAAGGTAGACTATATAAAATAGCTGAGGTTAATTTTGATGTGTTACATTTAAACCACAAACCAATTACTGAACATTTACTCAAGCTTTACCCAGATACAAATGCTATATGTAGTATTCATTCTGAAGTTATTGATTTAGAGTTACCAGTTATTAGTGGGCAAATCAAAAAATATGTTGCAATCAGACCAGAGATAAAAGATTTCTTAATTGATTCTCAAGGTATTGATAGTGGAAAAATAGATGTGATATACAACCCAATTAATTATAATAAATTTAAAAAAGTTAATTCTCCTAAACGTAATGGTAAGAGATTAATATTTGTCGGCACACTTGATTATCTTAGAAAAGCAACTCTTTTAGATTTAATTAAAACAACTAGAGAAGAAGGTAAAGAACTTTGGATTGTTGGTAAAGAAAATGGGGTTACTGTTGATGAACTTAAAAGTGATGAAGGTGGTGACACTACCCACGTTACTTATTACCCACCAACAGCTAACGTTGAAAAACTAATTCAACAATGTGACGAGACAGCTGGTATTCTTTTAGGTAGAACGACTATTGAAGGTTGGTTTTGTGGTAAAGGCGGTTGGATTTACGATGTTAATAAATATGGTGCTTTTAGTGAAAAAACGTTCCATCCCGTACCAGATGACATTGATAAATTTAGAGCTGATAATGTTGCGTTAGAAATAATAGAAAAATATAAAGAAATAGCTTAATGAAATTATTAATTAAATTCCCAACAAGGAATAGAGTACCAAAGTTTTTAAAAACATTATCTAAATATGTTAGGTATATTGAAAATAAGGATACTAGAATTCTAGTAACTTGTGATAATGATGACGAAACGATGCAACAAGAATTCGTTAAAGATGCAATTGACCAATATGATAATGTTGAGGTTTGTTATGGTAATAATAAAAGTAAGATAGATGCGATTAACGCTGATTTAGAAGGTGTTAATTTTGATATTGTTTTATTAGCCTCAGATGATATGATACCAATGGAAAAAGGTTTTGATAACATAATAATAGATAAAATGAAAAATTATTATCCAGATACTGATGGTGTGCTATGGTTTAATGACGGGTATCAAGGTGATAAACTAAATACTCTTTGTATTTTAGGTAAAAAATATTACGATAGATTTGGTTATATCTATAATCCAGAATATATTTCAGTTTGGTCTGATAATGAATTTATGGATGTTGGGAATTTATTAAATAAACAAACTTATTTTAGTGATATTATTATTAAGCATGAACACCCAGATTGGGGTTTTGGTAATAGAGATGAAATACACTCATTAAATTCAAAATATGAGGCCCACGATAGGGGTATTTATAATAAAAGAAAAGAAATAAATTTTGAGTTATGAAACATATATGTACCGTATCCGATATAAATTATTTAGATAAGGGGTTAGCATTATACGAATCTCTTAAAGCTAACACAGAAGACTTTGTTTTACATTATCTATGTATCGATGATAAGTCTTTTAATAAGCTTAAACAATTCGAATCACAGTCACTTAAGCCTTACCATGTTGAGACTTATTTAGAGTCAGACACTAACCTTAAATTATTAAAAGATAGTGAGTACCGATATTTCTGTTGGTCATTAGCATCTTATTTCACCAATAAACTACTTCAAACCGATATAGATGCAATAACTTACATTGATTCGGATATTTACTTCCATAAAGATTTCGGTATTGTCTTAGATGAAATAGGTGATAGAGAAATCGGTATGTTTAGACACAGACAATTCCCATTATCAACTCCAAGACCAGAAGGTCACTACAATGTTGGTGTTGTTCACTTTAAAAAGACTAATGTTGGTAAGAGATTATGTGCTTGGTGGGCCGATGCGGTGTTAAATAAAAGACATCCAGAATACGCTACATGTGGTGACCAAAAATACTTAGAGTATTTCACAGTTGGTTGTCCACCAGAATTACTATATATCGATGAAAATATAGGTCATGGCGCACCTTGGCATTGGCAGACGTTTGAATTCTTAGGTGGTGGTAAAGTAAAGTTTGAGGGTCAAGAACAAGAATTAGTTTTCACACATTTTTCACAATTCGAGGATGGTGAACACAGTTACATACCTTCAACTATGCACCACATATACACACCACTTGTGATGTATAAAGACAATAAAGAACTAAAAGCGATTTACGATGAGTATCATTCAGAACTCGCAAATATAAAAATAAAATATAATGGACCACAATGATAAACATAATTTTGGCTACTTGTCAAATTATATAAATGAGGGTGATGTTTTGGTTGATATTGGTGCTAATGCTGGCATATATACTGATTACTTCAATAAAGCAACCAACGGTACTGGTAAGATATACTGCGTTGAGTTACATCCAACAACCTTTAACGAATTAACACAAAGATTTGGTAATAATCCAAATATTTTAGTTAAAAATAATGCTGTTTGTGATAAGAATGAAGAAATTGAATTTTTCCTAGGGAAAGACTCATTTACGAATAACATTATAGGTCATGATATGAATTTTAAACCAAATAAAACTGGTGGTAAAATTCAAGGAATAACTGTTGACGAATTACTTAAGGATGAAAAACATATTAAACTAATTAAGATTGATGTGGAAGGTGCTGAAAATTTAGTACTTAGAGGTATGAAAGAAACTATTAAAAAAATTGATTACATCTTTATTGAATGTCACCTTAATGAAGATTGGGTGGAGATTAGAGACATACTTTTAAATGAATACAAATTAACGTGTTCAGATATCACTGAAACAGAAATAATAAATAAAGATAGTCAAAGGATGTACCAATGCTTATGTAAAACAAATAGAGATGCTTAAAACAATACACGGACACACATTTAGAGATGACTTACTAATTGAGGGTGGTTATATCTTAGATTTAGGTTGTAACGACTTTGTATTTTCAAACCATATGATTAGTCGTGGTATGAAAGTAATTGGATTAGACCCTATTAAAAATATACATGTGCCAGAAAATCTAGCTAGTAACCCTAACTTTACTTATCTACAAAGAGCATGTGTTGGTATTAAAACTTCTGACTCTGCAACATACTACGAATATCAACATTGGGGTGCCAACTCATTAGTCAATACACCAGAGATGTTACATAGGGATAAGAATGGTGGACATGCTAAGAATCCAACAAAGACATCTTACGAAGTTCCATTAACCACACTAACTGAATTGATGGTAGAATTTAACATACAAAAATTCGAATACATTAAAATTGATATTGAAGGTGGTGAATATGAGATATTAGCTAACTTCCCATCAGAATGTACAAAACAATTCTCTGTTGAGTTCCATGATTTCTTGGATTTAAACCCAACTAACGATATTGAACAATATCATACTGATTTAATAAATAATGACCTAACATCATATAATATCGAACACGAAAATAAGGACCCACTAAAGAATGTGGAAAACACTTTTCAAAGAAATGATATCTTATACGTATTAAAAAATAGTTAAAATGAAAATAGCATTTGGTATGATTGTATTTGAGGGTGACTATGTTCTTAAACAATGTTTAGAGCAAGTATATCCATTTGCTGAACAAATACTAATAGCAGAAGGTCCAGTATCATACTGGCAAAGACAAGGTAGAACCACATCATTAGATGACACTAATAAAATTCTAGATGAGTTTCCAGACCCAGATAATAAAATTAAGATTGTACATGGTCAATACAGTGAGAAAGATGAGCAATGTAAAGCTTATATGGAATATATCAATGATGATATTGATTATATCTGGAATCTTGATTCTGACGAGGTATACACTACGGAAGACCTTGAAAAGATAGTTGCATTTCTAAAAGAAGATAACCCAACTAGTGTTGGTCTTAGAAGTTGTTCATTTTATGGTGGTTTTGATGACTACTTAACTGGGTTTGAATTAAATAGAGATAACTTTCTACGAATATTTAGATATACGAAGGGTTCTACATGGCAAACACATAGACCACCAACAATACGATATCCAGAAGGTTCTAATATAATTAGGAAACATATTGATAGTAATGAACTATGGGACAAACTAGGTGTTCAAATGTATCACTACTCATATACGTTCCCAGACCAAGTGTTTAAAAAGGTAAATTATTATAAGGATAGTGTCTCTAGACAAAACTGTATTGATGATTACTTCAATACTGTATTTTTACCTTGGGTGAATGGAGATAAAAAACACATTGAAGATACCTGGAACGGTGTTCATGAATTTAAACCTCACATTAGAGGTGTGTGTAGAACAGCACCATTTGAATGGAATCATCCAGAGGCCATTAGTAGAGATTTAATTGAGTTAAAAGAAACGTTTAATAAGCAATTACTTAAATATACATAAAATGGAAATAATTAAAGGGGTAGAAGGTAACGATTTTATAAAGATTAAGATTTTATCTGGTGAACCATTTATCGCTAGTAAGATGGGTGGTGTAGAACAAAATGTCATTTTATCTAAGATGAGGGGAGACTTTAATTCAGTTAGAGGTATGGCATCAACTAACGCTGGAATAACACCAGCCGATGATAATACCTTAAATTATTTCTCTGACCGATATATTGATGCGTTAGGTAATGTTGATATCTTAGGTCATATGCCTTCACCACAAGAACAACAAATAATTTCAAAGTATGCACCACAATCTAAGTTTTCGGAATTGCGATTGTTGGAACCATTTTATTATGAGAACCCTTGGAGTGAAGCATTAAAGGGAAAGAAGGTCTTAGTGATACATCCATTTGAATCTACAATATTAAAACAATTTGAGAGTAGAGAAAAGTTATTTAAGAATGATAAAATATTACCAGAGTTTACCTTAATTACGATTAAGGCTGAACAAACAAACGGTGGGGGTACTGGTAATAATAAACCATTCAAAGAGTCTATGGTGTTAATGGAAAGTAAAATTTCTAATTCTGATTTTGACGTTGCAATAATTGGTTGTGGTGCCTACGGATTACCATTAGCATCATTTTGTAAGAATATGGGAAAACAAGCGATACATATCGGTGGTGGTTTACAGATACTATTTGGTATCAAAGGTAAACGATGGGACGTACACCCAGAAATAAGTGCAATGTATAATGAATATTGGGTAAGACCAATGGATAATGAAAAAACAATAAATTTCCACACAATTGAGGGTGGGACTTATTGGTAAAAGAAATGATATGATACCAGTAGTTTTAATACATAAGGGTTGCCAAGATTATTTAAGTTATACCCTACAGCAAGCAAATAAAAATAATGAGGTTTATTTATTAGGTAATACTAAACCACCATTGGATTCACCGACAATAAACTTTGAAAATATCTCAGATTATTTTGGTGAGTGTGCTGAATTTAAAACCCATTATCAACACTTAAATACAACACCAATTGATTATGAAATTTTTTGTTATCAACGTTGGTTTATACTTAAAAACTTTATGGAAAAAAATAATATTGATAAAGTTTTCTATTGTGACTCTGATGTTATGTTATTTACAAATGTAACTAAAGAGTGGGAGAAGTTTAACCAGTTCGAAATGACTCTTTTACATAGAACAGCCGCAATTGCATCATTCATCACCTTAGACGGTATTAGAAGTCTTTGTAACCTTATTATGGATACTTATAAGAATAAGAATTCTTATAACTTTAAGAAAATAGCATCACACTTCCATATTAGAAGAGAATGCGGTTTAGCTGGTGGGGTGTGTGATATGACATTATTAGAATTATTTCATTATTGTTCTGACTGTGGTGGTGGGCCAGGTAAGGTTGGAGAAATGATGCACATTATAGATGATTCAACATATGACCACAATATTAATGTCCCAGACCAAGGCTTTGCATTTAACGGTAGACATAAGGATTTTAAGATACGAGATGGTATTCCTTATGTTTTTAATAATCGTTTAAATAAAGATATAAAATTTAACTCCTTACACTTTCAAGGTGGGGCTAAAAACTTAATACGAGGTGTATATGAACAATGTAAGTGAAACTTGGAAATACAGTAATGTATTCGAAAAACAATTAGCGTTTAATTTAAAGGAATTAGATGGTGCGTACCCACCACACTGGGTTGCACTAATTAAACTATTAAAGTTGAATAACCCATCAAGTATGTTAGATGTTGGTTGTGGTTGTGGTGCAATATACGAATTATGTAAACGTGAAATACCAGAATTAAAATACCATGGTCTTGATTATGCTGAAAGTGCGATTAGTCTAGCCCAAAAAACTTGGTGTAAGGGTTGCTTTTCTGTTAAAGATTGTGTATCTTTAACTAATGAAGATATATCTGACTATGAGTTAATCCATATGGGTGCTCTATTAGATGTTTTACCCAACGGTGATGAAGTATTAGAACATGTTCTATCATTATCACCAACGAGTGTATTAATCGCTAGGATGAAACTAACAGACAAGGATAGTTATTACGATACATATACGGCATATGATGAAATAACAACCTGTGCCTATTATCACAACAAGAAGAACTTCGTTAATTTATGTAAAAAGTACGGTTATAGTATTTCGAACATAGAAAATAATTTTTATTTAAAGAAACAGTAATGACAGAATTTTTAGAAAAATGGGATAGGACAGACTTAATTAATGCTATTGATGAGTTTAAAGAACTATACGAATCCAGACCAATACAAGACAATAACGGTGGTATGAAATCCGCACATATGTTCCCAGCATGGTTTGTTGTTAAACAAATGAAGCCTAAATACTTAATAGAGAGTGGCGTATGGAAAGGTCTTGGAACTTGGTTCTTTGAAAAAGCAAGTTCAAATACTAAAATTATCTCTATCGACCCACAACCTAGATTCAGAGTATACACTAGCCCAAACGCAACATATCAAACAGAAGATTTCTTGAAAACAGATTGGTCTCATCTACCTAAAGATGATACACTTATCTTTTTTGATGACCACCAGAACTTTTATGAGCGTTTAAAACATGCCAATAGTTTAGGTTTTAAGAAAATAATGACCGAGGATAATTATCCTTACCAACAAGGGGATTGTTATACACCAAAAAAGATATTAGCTAATCGTGACTATATCATTGATAATGCTGGGTATAGGGTTTGGTATGATAAGAATGACGATGATTTAAAATACTTCAATGATAACGTATTAGTATACCAAGAAATGCCACCATTATTTAAGGGTGTGACAACAAGATGGGGTGATGCTTGGGACGATAAATATCCAACCCCAGAACCACTTTTAAGTGATGGCGACAAAAATAAATACCCTTTATTTTTTGAAGAAAATAAAGATTATACTTGGATTTGTTATATTGAAATGAATTAATTATGGATGTTATTGTTATTGGAAATAAACCATACAAAAATATATCTCTAAATAAAATAATTGATTCATTTAATATTAATTATCGGTGTAATATGTCACTACCAAATAAAAACAATGGTAGTAAGCATAATAATTTAGGTTTATGTATTCACCTATATCATAATTTAATTACTAGAAAAATAGGTAGAGAAGCATTCTTGAATATATACAAGAGTGAATACCGTGAATCGGAGATATATGAGTTTTTTGATAATTTTGATAAGGAGTTATATAATAACGTTTATTTTGCCAAGGGTGATGTTGGTACGTACAATAAAAGACTTGGGACTTATGGCATCCCATACAGATTCAACAAACAACCAAGGACTGGATATAGTATATTGTTTGATAGATTAATTGCTGGAGAAACTGTTTTTATTAGTAATTTCAGTGTTATGGATGAACCTCGTGTGTCATATTATGTTAAAGAGAGTGCATACGAAACAGATTGTCATTCTAAGGTTGATGAACTTAAAATTATAAGGTGGTTACATAATAACGGTAAGATAGATGCAACATTATGTATGTTGGTTGATTCTGAGGAATTGACACTGAATTGCAAAGGTATGAAACCAACTAAACTTATGATTGATAAGTTACTGGAAGAACATGACCGTTGTGGTTTAATCGATTTGGATAAAGACAATGGGTTATTAGAAACACTAAATGAATATGATGTGGAAATAATGAACTCAATCATTTACATTTCCAATAAAAAATTGTAATTTAATAATAAATAGATATGAACGAAATTGATTATAATAACTTAAAAAAAACAAAGGAAAGTGTTACTTATGACACTATCTATAAATCTACTACATTAGATTCAACTAACGCAACTTTAGGTACTATAGAACAAGATGCTAGTGGTCATAATGGGAAATTTGAAAAAGAAGATTTTCGTGGTGAAAAAATATTTGATATATTAAAAACTAAAGATTTTAATACGATATTAGATGTTGGTGCTGGTAAATTAGAAGTTACGAATGAATTAATAAAATTAGGTAAAACAGTAGATATTTGTGAATTTGAGGGGAGTTATTATTTATCTAATACCACAATGGATACTAATAAAATACGTAATATTCATATTGGTGATGTCAATACTATAGATATTCCACAAAAATATGATGCAATATGGGCCGCACATATACTAGAACATCAAATCAACCCTAACATATTCTTAAAGAAACTACATTCATTATTACATGAAGGTGGTTATCTAACAATTATCGTTCCACCTAGAAAACCATTTATTGTTGGTGGGCATGTTAATATGTGGAATGGTGGTTTATTATTATACCATTTAATATTAGCTGGTTTTGATTGTTCGGATGCACAACTGTTACAATATGACTATAATATTGGTATTGTGGTTAAGAAAAAAACAATAACACCAGAACCTAAAATAAATTATGATTTAGGTGATTTGAATATACTAAAAAGTTACTTCCCTATGGAAATTTGTGAAGGCTTTAATGGTGATATAATGAAGATAAACGTAAAATAAAAAAAATGATGCGAAACATTATTAAATTAGAAACAGACAAGTTATTTACAAACCTAACACCACAAGTTGAAGCTTTTGCAAAAGAATGGGGTGGGTCTGGATTAGTAAATATATTTTCAAGACATACGACATGTGCTATGTGGTTAACAGAAGATGAAATTTTACACCATGTTGATGTTAGATTCTTTTTGGATTCGATGGCCCCCAAATATAAGAACCCAGAAGGTGACCATAAGAATATTAAATATCTTCACGATATTATCTCATTAAGAGAAGGTGTTCCACAAGAAGAAAGAATTAATGGTCATTCACATATCAGACATTTATTTTTCAATTCGTCTGAAACCATACCTGTTGAAAATGGTGAGTTATTGCTTGGTGATTGGAAACAACTATTTGCTGTTGAATTAGACCCAATTAGAAAGAGGGAATTTATTGTTACATTTATTGGTTAATCATGAAATATTTTGTTATAATTAAAAAAAATTCAGTTAGGGTACCAAATAAAAATTTTAGAATATTAGCTGGCTTACCACTATGGAAGCATTTAATATTTGAACTAGTAGACGAACCTGTATATATTGATACAGATAGTTCTGAAATTATAAATGAATGCAAGGAACTTAATTGGGTTATAACATATCAACGAGACCAAGAACACATCGATTTGGAAACAAGTAATGAGTTTGGTGTTAGTCCAGTTCTAAAGATGATAGAACGCTTTCTAGATGAGCACGTAGTGGATGAAAATGAGATTATTGTGACACCACACGTTACATCACCATTCATTAAAGGTAAAACGATTAGTGATGCCGCTAAAATGCTACGTAAAGGGTATGATAGTGTACAAGCATGTACTGAACATAAAGAATTTGTCTACTTAAATGGGAACCCAGTTAATTTTGACCCAATGGTGGTACAGAAAACACAAGACTTAACACCAATAATTATGGGTAATGGTGCTTTCTTCATTTTTACGAAGAAGACATTTAAAAAATATAAAAATAGAGTTGGGGGTAACCCTTATTTCTATCCATTAGATTTTAAAGAGGCTATTGAGATAGACAATGAAGAAGACTTTGAACTCGCAGAAAAATTTGTATAATGGATATAATAGACGTAACATTAAGAGATGGTGGACATGCGGTTAATTTCGATTGGCCACTAAGTTTCGCAAGTGAATATTATGAATTAATGTCTAGAATACCAGAGGTTAAATTCATTGAATTAGGATACTGGAAACAAAGTGAGAAAAGTGATAAACCTTTCTATAATTTAAACTTTGAGACAGTATCTAAAATTGTTGGTACTAGATGTTATAATAATGTTGCTATTATGGTTGATTACCATTATTGTAATCACGATGTAAATGAATATCCAACCATTGACCAAAACATTATTAGTATGATTCGTTTATGTGTTCGTAAGGAAGACATGATAGAAGGTTTGGAGTTTGGTAAACAACTTAAATTACATACTGGGTTAAATGTAAGTCTAAACATCTTCAACGCATCCAATTACACTGTAGATGAACTTACCGATATTGCTAAGGAGGTCGTTGATTATCCATTTGATTATGTTTACTTTGCTGATACTCATGGAACAATGGAGTTTCCAAGAGATTATCATAAATTTAATATAGCGATGAACATCCTTAAAGATAGTGGTAAGAAATTAGGTATGCACCTACATGACCATTCTGGTAAGGCTGTGTGGAATTTCAGACATTTAGGTGGATTAGGGTTTGAAATTTCTGATACATCCGTAAGGGGTATGGGTAAGGGTTCTGGAAACTTGAAACTAGAGTTTGTTGTAAATGATAATAACTTAATCGATGTTGCTGATTTGATTCATAAACATGAAGAATTATTAACTATCACCCCAATACCATATGAATTAATAACAGCCAAATATAGCCTAACTGATAATTACGCCAAGGAAGCTAATATTATTAATATCCCAATGGCTGAGTTTAATAAATTTTGTAAAACTGTTGGTGGGTTAGATAGGGATAGTTATAATGAAAAACTTTTAAATGATTATGAGTGGTAACGTATTAATAACTGGCAGTAGTTCTGGATTGGGGTTTGCATTAGCTAACACATTTAAAGAAAATGGGTATACCGTTTACGGTCTTAGTAGAAGTGGTACAAAGCTAGAAATAGTTCAAGAATGTTGTGACTTCTCAACCCCATCTAATATTGTACAATATTTGGATAGTTTGATTGACGTTAATGAATTCGAATATGTTTTTCTTAATGCTGGCATGTTAGGTAAGTTAGACATGACCAAAAATCTAACGGTTAAGGACTATGAAGAAATATTTAACGTTAATGTGTTTTCTAATAAAATAATATTGGATTATTTAATGGGGTATTGTAAGGTTAAGTATGTGATAGGTATTTCTTCTGGCGCAGCACTTAAAACTTACTTAGGTTGGTCATTATATTGTACTAGTAAATCGGCATTTAAACAATTGATATCCTCTTATGCTGATGAATATAAGAATACCTTATTTTTGAATCTAGCACCAGGGCTTATTAAGTCTAAAATGCAAGACACAATAAAATCAATATCGGTTGATAAGATTCCTAGTCTACAGAAGTTTCATGATGCATATGAGAATATGGATACGCCAGAAGTTGTTGCCAACAAGATAATAAATAATTTAGATAGTTTCCAAGACGTTGATAGTGGTGGTTACTTAGATATGAGAGATGTATAATGGAGAAAACAATATTTTGTGATATAGATGGATGTTTAATTGAACATCAACAATACTACACTGATAATGTAGTTGTATTAGATGGTACCAAGGAAAAGATTAAAGAGTGGGATAAAAAGGGTTATCGATTAATACTTACAACTGGTAGGCGTGAAAGTGCTAGGTCGATAACCGAAAAAATGCTTGCTAATAATAACATAACCTATGATACATTAATTATGGGTCTTGGGCCAAATCAACGAGTTTTAATTAATGATTTAAGACCAAATGATGAAGAATTAAAAACCGCAATGGCTTTTAATTTAAAAAGAAATAAAGGTATTAAAGATATAGAGATATGATTAACTTATTTCACTTAAATGAACATATTATAAATAGTAATGACCATCTTTATAGAATTAATGTTGACGATAGGTCTTCATTCATGGAATACATGGGAGAGGTTGGTATTGGTATCCATTATGAGGCATCCAATTTACGCCCAGTTTATAAAAAAGTAGATACTAATTGTCCACTATCAGAAGATAATTCTCAAAAAACTATATCAACTTCATTCAATGAAAGGTTGACAAATTCGGATATCATGCTTATTATTGAATTAATAAAATAATTCAATGATAAGCAAAGTAGAAAAAATAAAATCATTTGATGACCGTAGAGGCTCATTACTACCTTTTGAATTTAATAACTTAGATTTTGAAAGTAAACGAATATTCATCGTTAACCAAGTCCCGACTGGGGAAATACGTGGTAACCATTCGCATTATAAAACTAAACAATACATTATTTGTATATCTGGTTCCGTAAATGTCATGCTAGACAATGGTAGTGATAAGGAAACCCACCACCTAAGCAAGAACGAGGCAATATTAGTACCAGAGTTAATTTGGGATTCTCAAGAATTCTTAACCGATGATACCGCTATACTAGTGATATGTTCAACTGAGTTCGATTTAGATGATTACATCTTTAACTACACTGTATTTATAAAAGCAATTGACAATGTTAAATAAAGAAGATTTTTATAGTGTGGTTAAAAAAACACCACTAGTTTCTGTTGATTTTATTATTAAGAATAATGGTAAAATATTATTGGGTTATAGAAATAATAATCCAGCTAGGGGGACTTATTTTACACCAGGTGGTGTGATATTTAAGGATGAAAAAATAAATGAGGCTATTAGTAGAGTCTTAAATGACGAACTAGGTATTGATTATAACCCAATCAAAAATAATATAGAATTTAATGGTGTGTTTAATCACATGTACCCAAACAACTTTAAAGATGAATCTTTTGGAACACATTACGTTTGCTTATCCTATATCATAAATTTAGACTTGCCACTTTATGAATACGGAATAAGTGTTTCTGACTCACAACATGATGGTATTGAATGGCGTAGTATCGAAACTATAATAAACTCCAATGATGTTCATCCATTGGTTAAAGAAATGGTTAACTATGGAAGAAAAATAATATAATATAATATAATAAATTGGTAAATTATTTTTATGTGTAAAAAAGTATTAATTACTGGTATAAATGGGCAAGATGGTTCATATCTTGCAGAATTCTTATTAGAAAAAGAATATGAGGTTTGGGGTACAGTGAAAAGAAATTCTGTATCTGAAACACAAACCAATAGAATTGAACACTTACATTCTAATAATTTAATAAACTTAGAGTATGCTGACCTTACAGATATGGCATCCTTAGTTAGAGTTTTACAAAAAGTACAACCAGATGAGATTTATAACCTCGCAGCACAATCACATGTGAGAATTAGTTTTGACCAACCAATTTACACAACTAATGTTACTGGTCTTGGCACTCTAAACCTTTTAGAAGCCATCAGAATGGTTTCACCACATTCTAAATTATACCAAGCGAGTTCTTCTGAGATGTTCGGTAATAATATTGACACTGATGGGTTTCAAAGAGAAACAACACCAATGACACCTGTTTCACCTTATGGTTGCGCTAAAGTATTTTCATATAATATTACTAGAAATTATAGAAACTCTTATGGGATGAAAATATGGAATGGAATTCTTTTCAACCATGAATCACCACGAAGAGGAACTAACTTTGTAACTAATAAAGTAGTTAAAGCCGCAGTTAGGGTTAAGTTAGGATTACAAGATAACTTATCTATAGGTAACCTTTCTGCTACTAGAGACTGGGGACATGCTAAAGATTATGTTAGGGCCATGTGGATGATGTTACAAACTGATAAACCAGATGATTACGTTTGTGCCACTGGTATATCTCATTCTGTACAGGATTTGTGTCAATATGTTTTTAGGTCTTTAGATTTAAATTATATGGATTATATTAAAATAGATGAAAAACATTTTAGACCAGAAGAATTAACAGACCTTAAAGGGGATTCATCTAAGATAAGAAAAGACCTTAGTTGGTACCCAGAATATACTTTTGAGGAAATGCTTGATGAGATGGTTGAATATTGGTTAGAATACTATTTAAAAAAAGATATTATCTATGCATAAAAGAATATTAGTTACTGGAGGTAGTGGTTTAGTCGGTTCACAATTTATAGGGAAACAATATCATAAAATAGGGTCTAAAGATTACAATTTGATTAACCAAAAAGAAAGTTATCATATCATAAAAAGAGAGTGGGATGGTGTAATACATACAGCTGGAAAAGTTGGTGGGGTTGGTAGTAACATGAAATACAAAGGTAAGTTTTTTTATGATAATATCATGATGAATACTAATGTAATAGAGTCTTGCAGAAGAGCCGATGTTGAAAATTTAGTTGTATTTTTATCTACTTGTGTTTTCCCAAATGATGTAGAATATCCATTAACAGAAAAAAAGATACATTTAGGTCCACCACATACATCAAATGATGCGTATGCCTACACAAAAAGAATGATGGATATACAAATTAAAGCATATAGAGAAGAATATGGGTTAAATTATAAAGCAGTAATACCAACAAATATTTATGGTAAACACGATAACTTTAATATTGAAAATGGGCATGTTATCCCATCATTGATACACAAATGCTTTTTAGCAAGAGAAAATGGTACCGATTTTGAAGTTTGGGGTACGGGAAAACCCCTTAGAGAGTTTATATATGCAAAGGATGTTGCAGAACTTACAGAATGGGTTTTAACTGATTATAATGAAAGTGAACCCATAATCCTATCAACATCAGAAGAAATGTCAATAAAAGATGTCGTTGGTTTAGTTATTCAAGAGATGAATTATAAGGGTAACGTTAAATGGCTTTCAGATAAACCAGATGGTCAATTCAGAAAACCAAGTGATAATAGTAAGATTAGAAATTATCTACCAGATTTTAAATTTACACCTATTGAAGAAGGTATAAAAGAAACTGTTAAATGGTTTGAAGAGAATTATAACAACATTAGAAAATGAAAAAACTAACCAAATGGATTAAAAAGCAATTTACCGCACTATCTGTGGCACTTTCTAATGTTGAAAAAAATTCATTGGGTCAAGAATACATCTCCATAGGTACCGATACACAAAAACACCAAAGACACTTACAAGGAACACTGGCCGATTCACTTATAAGAGGTGAGGTTACAGAAGAAGTTGTCAACCTAAGATGGAGACTTTTTAAAATACTTAATGCCTCAGATAAGTTAATAATAAAACATATATCAACCAACCCAGATGGTGATAAATCATTTTCAGTAGAAAAAGCAACAGATAAAAAACAAAAATCACTCCTAAGAAAAGTTAAATTAGATACTCACGATAATTACCCACTTGAATTAGTTATAAACAATAAAGAAATAACCCTAAGTACTCTAGATGTTGTTGGTGATGACAAATTAACCCCAACAGGTGAAATTGATAACGAAAACTATCATTCACTAATTAAAACAGATAAACCCATAAAAATAGTTAGAGAGTTAAGACCTAAGTTTGAAATAGAAACCTTCACCAAAAAGTTAAACATTAGGCGTATTACAGACACACAAAAACTTATGGAGTTTTATATAAGTAAATATCCAGATAAATATGATAAAAAAACCAGTCTACTAATCGCTGAAATAAAACGAGCAATTAACAACCCCAAAACTGCGAACATATTAGATATTAAAGCAATTGGATTCACAACCTATAAAAGTTTAGGTTGTAAAGATTTCTATCAATTTCAATATAAGGTTAATGGGTTTGATAAGATTATTGAGTTTAATGGTCACTATGTTTTAAAGTTTAAATGTGAAGTTATTGTGGATGGTGAATATTTATTAGAGAAGTATCGTGTTAAGAAGTTAGATGATAAGTATAATAATAAAGAACGTAAAACATAGTTCATGGCTAAACCCAGCAAAAGAAGTACTAGTAAAACAAAAAATGAGGTAATTAAAACACATAATGATATTGTTAATGAGACATTAACAACCAGATATAGACTTAAATGTAAGAATAAGAAACAAAGAGAATTTGCAAATCTAATATCTGAAAAAGAAATAGTTATTGCCGCTGGACCATCTGGTGTGGGCAAAAGCTATATAACAATTGCTAGAGCAATTGAACTACTCCAAAATAAAACAAACCCATACGATAAGATAATAATATCAACACCAGCTGTGGAGGCTGGTGAAAAACATGGTTTCCTACCAGGTGACATGAAAGAAAAGATGGAACCATATGTTGCATCATCCATAGATATCATAGATAAGATAATTGGTAAGCCAAATAGAATTAAATTAGTTCAATTAGACCTAATAATGGTTGAACCATTGGCGTTCATTAGAGGTAAATCTATTGACAATTCTATCCTCATAATGGAAGAAGCTCAAAACATGTCACCAGAGCAAGTCAAAACACTCTTAACAAGAATAGGTGAAAATAGTAAGTTCGTCATATCTGGTGACCTTGACCAATCAGATAGGTTTAGAAACGTTAAACAAAGTGGTTTATACGATGCAATGAAAAGACATAGGAACATTGATGAGATTGGATTCTTTCAATTTAACAATGATGACATTGTTAGAAATGCCATAATAAGTAAGATACTTAATAATTATGAAACCGTAAGTAATGATGTTGAATAATTATTTTTTTTAAACATTTACATTAAATATATTTATATTAAATTATAACCAATAACAATTCATAAAAAAGAATACATTGGCTAAAATAGGTATAACACTTAATGAGGTTTTAAGGGATTTTATAGGGCAGTTGGCATATACATATGAAAAGTATATTGGACCATTTGATTTAACCGAAGACCAAATAACTAACTTTGACCTTATTGAATATTTTAAATTCGATACCATTGATGAATTTAATAAGTTTATTTATGATGAGGCAGCATTGGAAATATTTGGACATGCTGACCAATTACATGATAATATAATGAACTCATTTAATAACTTAATAATGGATATTGAAGATGAGGAAGAACATGAAATTGAAATCGTTTCAAGAGAAATAATAAAAAGCATTCCAGCCACATTTTTCTTCCTATCAAAATTGTCATGCAAAATAAAAAATATTAGGTTTGTTAAAAACTATGAAGACTATTGGGATGGGGTTGATGTATTAATAACTGCCAACCCAAAAGCCTTGGAATCTAAACCAGAAAACAAAGTTTCGGTTAAGATAAACGCTAGTTATAATGAGTCTAATTCTTCAGATTTTGCACTTGATTCTATATTAGAATTTATAAAGGATGAGGAACTTAGGAGTGACATACTAAACAAACAAATAACAATTTACGAATAAAATAAAGATATGTTAAGTATAGCTGGCATGAACTATGTCTTTGACTTTAAAAAGGTTGACGAGTTATTAAGTTTTAATAAATCACAAACAAGAGAAGTTCAAGAAATAAAGATTAAAGAATTTTACGATGGGGAAAATAAACTTGAAAATAAAGTTATTTTAACAAAAAAATACACTAAACCAAAAGAAATTGATTTAACTAGGTATGAAATAATAAAGGTTCTCATTGAAATTCTTTTGAGTTTTGATGATGATTTTGATGATGCTTTGGGTCTTGAAAGAGCACTAAAATCCGCATCACTACCATTTAAAATAAGTTTTAACACCCTTATGGAATATGGAATAATAAAAGAAATTGAATAATAAATTTAAATATTAATAAAAATGACAAAAAATTTGACACAAAAGGAACAAATAGATAATGTTTTATCTATGTTAGACAATAAAAACTTTGGTTTATATTTCTTTACACTTGACACCAAGGGTAACCCTACAGCTGGTATTGCTACAATTTATGAGCATGTTAAAACTCTAAATGAATTGGGGTGTAAAGCTTATATACTACACGAAAAGAACGACTACAAGCTAAGAGGTAATCAAGAAGGTATGGGCCTTGCAGATTGGCTTGGTAATGAATATGCTGACTTACCACACATGTCCATAGAATCACAAGAATTAAACATTGGTGCACAGGACTTCATAATCATACCAGAGGTATTTGCAAATGTGATGGACCAAGTTAAAAAATTTCCATGTAAAAAAATTGTATTATCACAAAGTTATGATTATGCATTGGAATTACTACCAGTTGGTAGAAGATGGACAGATTATGGGTTTAATGATGTTATAACTACCAGTGAAAAACAAGCTAGACAATTGAAGAGTTATTTCCCATCAATAAAAACACATATAGTCCCAGTATCCATCCCAGAATACTTTAAGGACTCAAAAAAACCTAAGATACCAGTAATCACCATACTAACCAGAGAACAAGGCATTGCCGCTAAAATAGCTAAGATGTTCTACTTGCAATATCCATTATATAAATGGGTTACATTTAAAGAACTAAGAGGGTTATCAAGAAAACAATTTGCTGAGGAATTGGGTAAATCTTGTTTAGCTGTATGGATTGATGATAATTCTGGTTTTGGTACCTTCCCATTGGAAGCCATGGAATGCAATACCCCAGTAATCGGTAAGATGCCAGCATTAGTTCCAGAATGGATGGAGACCATTGATGATAAAAATAACTCAGTCATTAAAAATAATGGTGTCTGGACCAATACCCATGTTAATATACCAGAATTAATATCAACATATATGAAAGCTTGGTTGGAAGATTCAGTACCAACTGAATTACTTAAGGGCATGGAATCAACCAAAGGAGAATATACCCCAGAAAAGCAAAAGAGTGCAATTGAAGAGGTTTATGCTTTATTAGTTAACAATAGAAAAGAAGAGTACAAACAAGCTCTAGAACAAATAAATAAACTTGAGACTGAAAAGGCTTAATAATTACAAAACAAATTAAATTTATATGAAAAAAAATGATATAACTGTTATAATACCTGTACATGAATTAAAAGATGAACAATCCATTAATTTATTTAAGAACTCTATCGGTAGTGTTAATGACCAAACATTAAAACCAGACTCATTGATGATTGTAGTTCCAGAAGGTTCTGATGTTGAAAAAACATTGAAGGATTTTGATTTTGGTGATTTAAAAGATAAAACAACCATTGTATTCAATCCAGGTAAAACAGACTTTCAAAGCCAATTAAATTATGGCGTAAAAGAATTAGAAACAGAATGGTTTATCTTTCTTGAAATGGATGATGAATTATCTAATAAGTGGGTAGAAAATGTCGTAAAGTATAAATCGGCACACACAGAAGTTGAAATGTTTTTACCAATAATTGTCGATGTTAACGAAAATGGTGATTTCATGGGTCTAACCAATGAAGCAGTTTGGGCTAATAGCTTTTCAGACGAATTAGGTGTCTTAGACAACAACTCACTATTAACTTATGAAAATTTTAATATTGATGGTATGGCAATAAAAAAATCAATCCTAGATGACTTTGGTGGCCTCAAATCAAATATGAAATTAACATTCATTTATGAATTCCTACTTAGACTAACTTTCAATGATGTAAAGGTTATGGTAATACCCAGATTTGGATATAAACATATGAATCAAAGAGAAGGTTCACTGTTTAACGACTATAAAAAAAGTATGAACCCAGTAGAAGCCAAATGGTGGCTTTCACAGGCTAAGAAAGAATACTATTTCAAAAATGAACGAGAAATAACATACGATGAAAATTAACTATAATGGCAAAAAAGAGAGGAAGGAAAAGGGTGAACGCCCTATATTTTGGTCCCGAACAAGAAGAAGCTGTTTTACGTTTTTTAGAAACCGAGGATGAATATGAAAGGAACATAATCTATAATAAGTGGCTCAGAGAGCCACTTAATAAAATGATTGAATCTATAATTAGAAAATATAAATTATATAGAAAGGGTGAAACGTTTGAAGATTTACACGCAGACACCCTTTCTTTTTTAATGACAAAGGCTGATAAATTTAACCCACATAAAAAGACTAAGACAAATAAAACACCAAAAGCTTACTCTTATTATGGTACCATATGTAAAAATTATATACTTGGGTTGTTAATAAATGACGAAAAACGGATTAAACGAATGCATTCTTATGAAGATATAACTTCAGAGTTAGAGAAAAAAGAAGAATTTCAACATGAAATTGATGATAAAGATTATACAACTAATCATTTCATAAATAAATTGATTGCTGGTGTTAAACAAGAATTAACTGGTGAGGCACTATCTAAAAAGAAAAAACTAACTGAAAATGAAGAAAAAATCGGTTTAGCGTTAATAGATATTCTTGGTGACTGGGAACGGACACTTGGTGTTATGGATGGTGGTAATAAATTTAATAAAAATACCGTTTTAGCAAGTATGAGAAATTACACTAATCTAAGTACTAAGGATATTAGAATAAGTATGAAAAGGTATAAAATATTGTATAATATAATAAAATTAGATACTTTGGAGAATGGCATCCCATAAAAAATAGTTTTTATTATATTTATTATTATGTAGGTGAGAACTTAATCATAATATTTTAAACTAAAATTTTATATTTTGCCAAGAAGAAAAAAACAACAAATTAAGACTAATAATAGGCATAGCCTAGAAGGTCTTTTACAGGAGACATATAATGATGCATGTTCAAATATAAATGATGCACAAAAGAATATCAACGAACTGACAAACTCGTCAGAACCAGAAGACGTTGATGACCTAACTAAAATAGCTAAAGAAAAAAATAATTCATTAAAGGTTAAGGATTCAGCTATAAGGATAAAGTTAGAAATTGCTAAATTACAAACTGATATAATTAAACACAGCGGTGATATTCAAAAAACTATGGACGAAAGAAATATCGGTACGGTATCTCTTAAAGACTTCAAATCAATAAGAAAGATGATTGAAGACTCATCAAATGATAATGATAATGATTTATAATAATATGAGATATGGGTATAATAGACCAGAAAAAAGATGTTTTTGGTGATATCGCAGCTTTAAATGTTTTAAATGGTGGCCTACCAAAATTACCAGATTTCAATTCATTTTTATCAGTTAGCAATAGTACAAATAGTGCTGAATTTCTCATAGATTTATTGAACGCCTTAGTGGGTTTTGAGGCAATAAAAAACTTTGTTGTTGATACAATATCTTTTAGGTTAGGTCAAGTAGAAGGTGCAATTAAAGAGGGTCTAAAGAAACAATTAAAAGAACTAGTGTCGTGCAACGTAAACCCATCAATCCCAGATTGGTTTAAGGACGGTGAGGATGGTATACAAATTAAAGTAAGTGATATTGATTTTTTTGGTATAATGAAAATTGACCCAGAAAGCCTAGAGGGGGGGTTGTTATATAAAGATGTTTCACAAGGTGTGAGTAGTACAGATTTTAATACGTATTTATATAACACGATTCAAAACAATGGGCTAACAGAAACTTGGGGACAATCAACATTTAATGCTAATATTCTTGAAACAACATTTTTAGAAACATCGACAACCGCAAATAATATTTTAAAATTCACGGCAAGTGCTGATTATGATACAAAAAAATTAACCCAATTTAATGATGACTTTATAGATAGTATATCACTATTTGGTTCACCAGGTAGTTTAGATTCAGTAACCATGATAACCATGATTATTGAAGAAATATTTGGGGCAATAAGTTCGTCACCAAGTGTTAATAAAAGTAAAAAACAATTAAAACTTGAAGCCGAAGTAAATAAAGTTTTGGATTCTATATTAGATTCAGAAGACGATAACATATGTGATAGTTTTTTTACGTTTGATAACCCAACACTAGCTAAAATAGATAAAGAAGTTAATGATAAAAAAAATGGGGTTAAGTTTGTTAAAACATGTGGTGATATACCAACATCGATAACTTCTTCTGAACTTAATGATGTTCAAAATACTATAGAAGCTACAACCGTTAATGGTGTCCCAAATAAACAAGATGAAAGTAAAGCAATATCAGACTCATTGGATAACATTGCTAACACGCAAGCATCAGCCTCTAATAACCCACAAGATGTCGCAACAATAAAAACTGATTTTTTTATTGAAATAGTGGTGAAATTAACTAGAGTAATAATGTCCTTAGTTATATCACCTAAATTCATAACCCTTTTTGCTATAAACCATCAAATAATTTATGGTCAAAATGTAGGGTATGATGGGCCAATTGATTTTATTAAAAAAAATAGAACATTGGTTAAAGCCATTGGTAATGTAATTAGGGATGTACTACTTGAATTACTATTGACCCTAGTACTAAAAATACTAATGGAAAAATTGTCTAAAAAGTTTTTAGACGATGGTATTGAAAAGGCCAATAATTATGTATCGATAATACTTAGTTACCTGTCTGTACCACCAGATATAATAGCATTAATAAGAAAAAGATAAACTATGTCAAATTGTAACCCTAAAGACAAATCTATTATTGATAAACCAGATTTAAGTTCTATCAGTAGTATATTAAATATTATAAGTGGTGCGTTTAAATTTTTACAAATACCAGCGCAACCAATACCACCACCACTACTATTAGTGGGTAAGAACTCTAGACCAGGTATGAGTGCCAGAAACCTAGCGGCCAGAATGATAGCAAGATATGAATCTGAAGCTGGTGAATCAATGGGTAATGTATTTGCCGATGGGGATAATAAAGCGGCAATTAAAGTATTAATAATGGCTGAAGAAATAGTTAGTATGATTCAAACAGAAGCTAAGGTAGATGTTTTAATTGACCCAGGTGCAATCAACGTCACTGTTACAGGTTCTGCTGGGCCAGTACCCGTTGTTGGTCAAGGTGCAAACATTCTTTATGCTGTTGGTGGAGGTGGGGTTACGTAAAAAAATTAATTATGGATAATTATGAAAATAAACCCAATAATGATATTTTAATTAATATTAAACAAATGCAAATAGATTATGAACATTTGAAACAAAAAATATTAAATGATTATGATAGACTATTGGAAATGGAAAAAGAATTTGCCAAAGCAAATAAGGTTATAATGAATAGGTTAAATGGTGAGAAAAAATAATGGCTTTAAGTAGGAAATTTAGTGGTGGTAAAAGTGGTTCTTCTAATTTTAAAACACCATTTAAAAATGTCGCAATTGGGATTGTTGAAACCGTTGGTAAAGTTCAAGTTAGTACTAACAATGATGGTGATAGAAACAAAGACTTAAGGTTTAATGCTGATAGACACGCTGTTAGAGTTAGACTTATTGGTGCACAATATGATAATTCAATATCAAATGCACAATTACCTAATTGCTTCCCACTACTACCAAAGCATTTAAATATTGTACCTAAAAAAGGTGAAAGAGTTATAGTGTTTATATTTGGCGAAGATGAAAAATTTTCCGATAGATTTTATATTGGGCCAATAACATCTTCTGAAGATAAATTAAATTTTGATGGTGAAATAACTTCGATGGCTAATATGATGTATGGGTTAACATTCCCAGGTGTTGAGATTAGTAATATTGCAAAAGCTGATGGTATCTATGAAAACCCTCAAAATGTTGTAATAGAAGGTAGGGATAATACTGACATAATACAAAGAAGTGGGGAAGTTTTAATTAGGGCTGGTAAGTTTGTGGAAGGTGCCCCATTAATATTTAACTATAAGACTCCTGGTTTCATCCAGATAAAAACTAATATGACCTATAAGGATGATAGTGATAACACTAAAAATGTTACAGTGACAAATATTGTTTCAGATAAAATTAATCTGTTAACATATAATGGCTCCCCAAAATTTGACAATCTAACCATTGTTAATAAAGATACTAGAGAAAGCGAATATATAAATAATGAAACCCTACAAGACATCTTAGACGATGCACATCCCCTTGTCTTTGGTGATACACTTGT
>TARA_R110002126_G_scaffold11688_2_pt1 | contig 48530 bp, 59 predicted proteins | sample TARA_R110002126 | Tara Oceans TARA_R110002126 (sample SAMEA4397536) | marine metagenome | biome: Polar Biome; feature: [DCM] deep chlorophyll maximum layer (ENVO:01000326); material: water (ENVO:00002006), including particulate matter (ENVO:01000060) such as... | depth 30 m | reverse complement strand
ATGGATCATACTCTTGCCCACATCGTACTCCCTATGCTAGTCCAACTAAAAGCCACCAATCATGGGTATCCAGCAAACCTCACTGAAAAGAAGTGGGATAGTATTATGAGCGAAATGATTTGGGCATTTGGACAAAAGTGCCAAGATGATTGGGAATTAAATGATGATGGTGCGGCGCGTCAGGCGCGTCAGGAACGTATGACAAACGGGTTTAAACTCTTCGGAGAATATTATGAAAACCTTTGGGATTAATATGAGTACCTCCGGATGATCCGGACTATAGCCTCGTTTGATCGGGGCTTTTTTATATCTAAAATAAATGAGGAGAAAATATGACTGATATATCTAAAGAAGAGTGCCATATTAAATGCTTCGGAGAAACCGAAGAGGCCATGATGGCAATGAAACCTATGATGAGTGGGAGCCTTGGCTGGGGCATGCTGACTATGAGTATACTCAGTGACTCTCAGGAAGCCATGGAGCGTGGGCATCTTGATGTGTCTCGACAGTTTATAAACAAAGCCAAGTGGATCATATCCCGTGAGTGGATGATTGATAAAGAGGAGGAAGACCAATGAACGTAGATCCTATTGACGAATACTACTTCACCATGGAGCACAGCCTAGTCACTGCAATAATAAACAATGATACCTCTGGCATTAGCGATGAAGAAGATGAAGCGCTTGACAACTTCATTGAAAGGATTAAAGACAAGACTACTAAGGAGCATGGACTGAGTGCATTTGCTGCCATTCTTAAACCAGAAAATGACACCGAGTTTACTCGATGTGATGTCACTGGGTTTCAAGGCAACTGTTACGATGTGACAGCACTCGTGTATCAAACTCACTAGGAGAATGAAGTGCATCTAAATATTACCTATACGTCTATGTGTATGTGGGAACACATAACAGAGAGCATCCTTATCGAGCATGGCCCCTGTTATGAAGCCTTCAAAAAGAGTAAGGACATTAGAACAATCAGAATCACTGTCGCTCACATGGCAAAAGAAGTTCAGCGTGCCTGTGACGATGCCCGTACTGATGAAACTTTCTCTCACCTCACTACCCCTTGGGGTAATGCTGTGGCCCATGACTGGGAGTTTATTCCAGCTCTAGTAGATTACTTGGTAGATATAAACGATCAAGACTTTAGTGCCGAGGATACCTATGACGATACCTATACGTTCTTAGAGTTATCCGCCACAAAATAACCTCTTAACTTAACAACCAAACCGCCCCTTCACTGGGGTTTTTTTATGCCTAAAGGAAATGCTAATGAAATATTACGCTTACGATAGTAACAGTGACCTTCACCATCTAGGTGAACACAAGTCACCTTACTTCGCCCGTCAAAACGCAGAAGAATTATTCGGTGAGTATAGCTTCAAGTCCACTGTCGTGCTGAGTGAGACTCAGCTCATGACATCAGCGGTGACCGCTAGGATGTTATCCAATGTAACACCTAGTGAAACCTTAACAGGAGTAGATAAATGGATATAAACCAAAAGGATGGTTACGTTCTAGTAGATGCCAACGACAACGTGGTCTCTTACTTGAGCAGATCATCTGTCGAAGACCGATCAAAACCAATCGTTCCATTCAAGGGGATGAGGATAGTCAGCATGGCTAGCAGAGACATCTCTCACCTAGAGGATCTATTCGACCCCAGCCTATGGACACCTGATTAATTGTAAGGAGTATGTATGAACCTAGAAATAATCTATGAAAGTTGGAAGGCCACCGTGAACATCACTGACTACATGGTAGGTCAGCTCCCATTCTTAGGGGCTACCCCAGAGGATTCTGATTGTGGTACTCCAGCCACCGTGGACTACCTCATAGAAAAGATTGAGAGCACATCAGACCTTGCTGACCCCTCAATGCTTTCTTACTTTGATAGCTCAGAGTTTACCAATGAAGTCGAGGAGCTATGGAGTAAAGAACTCGAGGATTCTAATCAGCCTGACTTCGATGACTTCGATGACTATGGCTATGATGTCGCCATCTAAATCTGTGTGGATATATTCCACACCAAACAATACATTTAGGTAACTACTATTTCCTAGGAGGAAATAATAATGAAGCACTCTGAAGTTTTACAAGCAGTACACACATGTATGTCAGCCGATGTACCCTTATTGATTCATGGCAAGCCCGGAGTTGGCAAGTCAGCCTTAGTTAAGTCAGTTGCCGCTGAGTATAAGTTGGAGCTGCGTGATATTCGCGCCGCACTACTCGACCCTGTGGATGTCATGGGTGTGCCCGTGCCTGATCGAGAGACCCGCGAGACTAACTGGTTCACACCAGAGCTATGGCCTAGCAAGGGTAAAGGCATACTCTTTCTTGACGAGCTGCCTCAAGCCACTGTGGCGGTGCAGAAAGCACTAAGTCAGCTGGTTCTTGACCGTACCATTGGCACATCATACAAGTTACCCAAAGGCTGGAAGATACTAGCCGCTGGTAACTACACCACTGACCGAGCTGGGGCCGGTGAATTACTCAGCCAGATGAAGAATCGATTCATCCACGTTGACTATGAATCTGACATGACGGAATGGATTAACTTTGCACTCAAGGCAAACATCATGCCAGAGATCATTGCCTTTATTCGCTACCGCCCTGAGCTTCTCCATGATATGGACGTCACAAAGAATGCTTTCCCCACGCCACGCAGCTGGGAATTTGCATCAGACATTCTAAAGGCCAAGCCTTCTCGAGAGATCGAGTACCAGTTGCTTATCGGAACCATCGGTGAGGGTGCTGCCGCAGAACTTTTGGGGTTCTTGAAGATCTTCCGTACCCTGCCTGACCCTGACCATATATTACTTGACCCAATGAACGCAGAGGTGCCAGAAGATCCGGCCACACTGTACGCATTGACTGGTGCGCTTTCATCAAGAGCAAGTGAGTCTAACTTCGAGAGAATAGTCCAGTACAGCAAGCGGATTAAGCCAGAGTTCAGCGTACTAATGGTGCGAGACTCAGTAACCAAGTGTCCAGAAGCTACAAAGACTATCGCCTTTGTTAACTGGGCTTCAGAAAACCACAAGGTAATTATCTAGGAGATAAATATGTCTATAAGAAATCAAGCTATGCTAGTGAACCTCACGGTTCACGGATGGAATCCATCGAAAGAAGATGTCTCTGTAACTGATGAGGCACACATTCTACATGGTGCTTCCAGTAGGGCTGGTCGATACATCAAGAGATTGATCGCTGCCAAATACACTAACCCAATCTCAGCAGCCGAAAGGCGCATTCGAGTTTATGTTCAACAACATACAGTCCCTTGGGACGACTTCGGATTCCGAGCCTTGCGCTCTGACCAGTTCTTTAAATTCAGAGAGGGGTACGATAAGGCTGTCAGTGATTACGACAAAGCTGTTAAGACATTCGTCAATGAGTACCAGCGGATTATCTCTGATCAAAAGAATGAACTAGGAAGTATGTTCAAAGAGAGTGACTATCCTGATGCAGGAATAGTCCAGTCTAAGTACGGAGCCGACCTAACTATCAGACCTATACAGGAATCAGAAAACTTTATTGTCCAAGCAACTGATGAAGACGCTGCTTACATCAAGGATAAGATGGAGAAGGATGTCCTATCCTCCATGCAGTCTGCACTGTCTGATCCTTGGGAGCGCCTGTATGAGACCATCAGCGATATGGCTAGACGACTGGCCCTATCCCCTGACGTAAAGGAAGGAGTCTTTACTAAGAAAACCACTATGAAACTAGAGAAGCTATTGGATCAGCTACCTCTACTTAACATCTCAGGTGATCCTCACCTAGATGAACTCAATGAACAAGCCAAGAAGTTGCTGGTTAATCCAGCTGAACTAAGAGTATTCCCTGATACTAGGGCTGAAGCTAGGAACACAGCGGATGATATTCTAAAGAAGATGGCTGGTTATCTTGGAGATGCTGCTGCCTAGGAGGCACTATGAATTACACTACACATAACACCCATGATGTTACGATCAGCCATTCTCACCTACAGGGGCATATCACTTGCCCCTTTTCTTTGCTCATTACTTTATTCGGACAGCCTGAAGATGGTGATGACTCTAAGATGGATGCTCATTGGTCAATTGAATTTGAGGATGGTGTCATTGCGACCATATATAATTGGAAGAACGGCATCAACTACTGTGGAAGATACGCCACATCAGTGGAAGACATCACCAACTGGAACATTGGTGGGTTTGATATGGATGCAGTAGACCATATGAGAAACATACTCATACATCGGGAGATAGCCGCATGACACCAAATGAAAAAGTAGTAAAAGCCAGAGTCGCTTTGGTACTAGACCATCCGTTCTTCGGGAGCTTGGCTCTTAAACTTACAGTCAAAGAAGATCCTGAGTGCAAGACTGCTTGGGTCGATGGTACTCATCTGGGTTATAACCCAGAGTTTGTGAACGAGTTACCATCTGACGAACTGAAGGGGCTTATAGCCCACGAGGTGATGCACTGTGGCCTCAATCACATAGCGAGGAAGGGAGGCAGAGATGATCATCGATGGAACCTAGCCTGTGACTATGCCATTAATCCTATCTTACTTGACTATGGAATGGCTTTGCCTGATGGCGCTCTTAATGATCCTCAGTATTACGACATGGATGCTGACACTATCTACACTAAGCTACCAGAAAATGGTGGCGGTGGCGGTGGCGGTGGCGGTGGTGATGGCGATGAAGATGTCGGAGGGTGTGGCGTCATGCGAGAACCCACAAATGAAGATGGGCAATCTCTATCAGATGCTGAACTAAAAGAAATGGATCATGACTGGGAGGTGGCAACAGCTCAGGCTGCACAGCAAGCCAAGGCTATGGGTAAGTTACCCGCCAATCTAGGTGAGATGGTCGGTGAGATGCTCCGCCCTGTAGCTAACTGGAAGTATATCCTTCAGCGTTTCATTACCCAGTGGGTCAAGGATGAGTACACATGGCGGCGTCCTGATCGTAGGTTCATCCATGATGACATCTACTGTCCATCGCTAGGTAACGAGTCCATGGGTGAGATTGTCATCGGTTGGGATACGTCTGGTTCGACTGACGAATTCAAGATACGTTTCGCATCAGAAATAAATTACATCCTCAGCCAGTTCAGTACCACTGTTCACATTGTGTACTGTGATAGCCAAGTTCAAAAGGTACAGACACTAAACACCCCTGATGATCTTCCATTTAAAATGGAGTGCCCTCGAGGTGGAGGTACTGCCTTCCAGCCTGTGTTTGATTGGGTTGATAATCGTATACAGGAAACAGGTGTTGAACCTGCATGTTTGATTTACCTGACAGATTTGTATGGGCGCACGCCTATACAGCCAGACTATCCTGTCTTATGGGCTTGCACCAATGAGCAGGTAGCAGACTTTGGCGAAACAATTAACATCAGTATGTAGGAGAGCACTATGAGTATTAAAAAACCAAAAATGAAATTAATTAACAGGTATTCGCATGAGTTAGCAGAGAGACTTCATGATCGAAGTATGCATTTGAGTTTGCTTTCCCCTCTAATAAAACATTTTTATAAACTGATGTGTGAAGTACACCACTATGCTGTTGACTTTGATGAAGTAGAGAGGACTCACTCAAAGGCTTATCATTTTGCATGTTCAAAGTATCTGTTTGGGTTCAAAGATAAGAACGCTTTAATGAATATGATTCACCCTATCACAAGAATAGATAGCCAAATCCAAGATGGTAGACGCTATCGAAAAAGAGAGACAGATGATTTGGTTAGAAAAGATGTGATCGGAAGCGATCAGACTGCATACCAACGCTACAAAAAGATAGCGAGTGCCAAGTGGAAAACTAACTTCGGGCATACTCATGAACATAGTCAGGTATATCGTAGACTTATCGAGAATGTATCACCATCACAGTTTGAATTTGAATGTGGTGCGTTCCGTAATAAGATCATTTACATGACTGGGTTGTGGTCAGTAGTTAAAGAACATGATATTAAGAAGGTAGACAACAAAGTCACAGTGTATGCCAAGCTCATAAGCGAAGACGAGCATGGCCTCAAGGTGTTCAAAGCCAAATGGATTCGGCCTACTAATAAACATCCCAAGTTTGTTAACGAGTCAGGTTATATCTTTTCGCATAACGGAAACAACATCACCGCAGCCAAGAATGTAAAAGCAGAGCAGCGCTTTGAGACAGTAGCCCAGAAAATGATGACCGAAAAGTATGGTAAAACTGCGATGACAAGAATCAATGACCTTGCTGGTAAGCCTGTGCCTTACTACCTGTACAAAACTATCATGGATTACATTTTCTCAGAATCTGAGTCGGGTTCAAGCACACTCGATGTCATTTCACACTTCAGATTCACAGTGTTTATGACTTCAGTAATGAACCAGATTAAAGTAACCAAAGAAGCTTCTGAGGCTGAGGTTGCGGCGGCTGAGGCTGAGGTTGCGGCTGAGATTAAAGTTGAAGTTGATAAAGCTGTAAAGGAATCTATAGAGGCAGCTGGCCTTACAGATTTAATAGATACGATCAACGCTAGCAAGGATAAGGCTGCATGAAAACACGCATACATGCTAGCTAATAAGGACGTCCTACCCCTCGGTCTTCATCGAGGCGGTATTGTACATTAGGGTTGATCGTTTGTTGAGCAATCGCTGTTAGAAAACCAGACAGCCATAACCTAGCCCTATCTAATATCGTGAAGTAATTTCTACGGCTAACACCCAGTACCTTACACTTCTCAACTGCACTACCTTTCTCGCAGTAATGAAGTGCTAACGCATTGCTGAGTGTGTGATCAATCTGAGCTAACTTAATAATGGATTTGTTCACGGCTTCTGCTCGATAGTCGCGCTTATTAAGTGGTGGTGTCGATGATCTAAAGCTGCTTCCCGATGTGATGTCTCCATCAGCTAGCCTTCCAAGCACTGTATTAGATGGGAACCCTAGTCCAGAGTCTTTATCTCTAGCGACCCATTCAGCCCAGTGGTTTAGTAAAGTGTCTACTTCTTTATCGGTCATTCTGATTTCCCTTTACACTAATTAATCCCTGCTCAACCCAGTAAGCAATCGTCCTTACCATTGCCCTGCGAGTAAAGAACAACTCATCCTCATACATCATCTTGTGCTGGTCGAGATGAACGTGGCAGGAGAAACATGCAAAAGCAGCAGAGAAATCATCTGCCTTACCACCCATGATGCCACCCTCTGTCTGTATGTGAGCCAGCACAGTGGTCTCTCTGTTGTGATTACAAACCTTTGGGATTTGGAACGTACAGATCTGATCCTTAGCTGACTTGCGAAGTGCGTTAGATTTAATGCCCATGTCTTTGATCCTCTGGGTGAGGTAGATATAAATTAAGGGTGTCCATGCAGAACCGCTCAACGTCTTGCATGTACTGCGCAAATACTGCTGGCTCTAGTGTTTTGGTACTCACCCTAATGGTGAACTCATGGCCACCAATGGAGCCTGTGGTCTCCAATCCGTATGCGTCCTTGAACTTATCTCTGAACGCTTCATGCGATTCAAGTTTGGTGTACCCTGTTTCAGCAGATACAAGCGTCATCCAATCCCAGTAGAGTCGGTTCTGTTTGTTTGATCTAGCCTTCTTGAACGGCTGAATAGATATTTGCCACAAAGGTTTGTCCTCATTGAGTTCAAGCCCATTGATATAGTCGAGGGCAGATGAGACAACTGACTGCGTGCGCAGAATAAAGTCACGCTTCATTACTTTTTTCCCTGACTAACGTGCAAAACATTTCTGGACTCATGGTAAGGGTGTATTCGTATGCGTTCTCCCAAGCGTCCCCCGTTTTGCCGATTAGGTGGGTACCTGACACAACGACCATCCAAGGTCGCCTAGCCTGCTTCCAGAAAAGAACAGGGTGGCGTGATGCTTTGATCGCTTCGTCAACAGTCTGATACCACCAACCTCGGATCAGAGATGGTGTAGCTTCTTTATAATTCTTTACCTCAATCGCCCAATCGGGGAGGCCCAATATGTCCATCCCCCCGTCATGGCATTGATCGAGAAGGTTTCGCTTGAACACATAACCGTCTCCTAGTAGATCCCTTAGTAAGGTAACCACTTCACGTTCGCCACGCTTACCCTTTTCTCTGGACATTTTGCTCATGTGATTCTCCCATTACCTCGGCAAGGTCTCTTTTAAATCGGTATTCTTTTTGCTGCTCACGGATTCTAAGCTGGTTATCCTTGTACCATTTAGCGCGGTAAGCTTTACGTTCTTCCTTGTGACGTTCTGCCCAGCTCTTACCCCATCGTTCGTATTGATCTGTCATGCCACCCTCTTAAATAAATCCATTGGTATATGTACTACAGGCTCTGAGTCCTGATTGTCTCTTACGTTCTTAGTTCTTCCACCCCAACGGATAGGTAGGTCATCATCATCGGAGTGAAGATACCAAAAGTCTCCGTCTTGCATTGATGCCACCACGATAAATGGTAGGCCGGTTCTGTTGTGGTACTGGATACCCCTGTCCATCTTGGCGTAAGAAAGAATCAGTGTTGGGTAAGTGTTAAAGGAATGATTACGACACTTGATCTCACACCAACCTGACGGTTTGTTGTTGCGTTCAAACATATAGTCAAGTTGATAGGAGATCGGTAGCTTACGAGCATTACATTTCCATGCCGACATCAACCGCTCAACGCAGTCATGCTCTCGGTTTAGATCTGATCTAGTCTCGTATATAGGTCTCATTTTTTGATGCGCCCCCATGCATCACCGGTTTGTCTAGGCTCAATAAATACGTTCACATACTCAGACTCGTCCGGCTTAACACCTACGACTCTGCCATTTTCTTCAGCGTAGATTACTTTGAGTTGACCAAACGCTTCTGTTAGAGAGTCAAAGGCCTCAGTAAATTGAGGCATTAGCGCCCTGTTCTCTGCGCGTATTTCATCTTGAGTTATTCTATTGCCAGCATGATTCATCTTGGCGCACCATTTTCTTTTTCATACGCTGCCCATGTTCTGTCAGCAGATACAAAAGATTTATTAGCCAGCTCAAGTTTTTTCTCTGCAATATAGAATGCTTTTCTAGCCACTCGAGTTAACTCAAAGGTGCGATGCCATTCGGTAACCAGCTTATCCAACTCTGGGTTAGACTCAGCGTGATAACCTTTCTTATTCATTCTTAAAATATTCATCATTAAAATGTTGCCGGAATGGGTGAGTTGTAATAGCTGGTAGGTATCTCTTGGTTAGCTTGATCGAGCTGCGAGTAGTCACCCGTTACATGGTTGTAGGCAAGTTCAGCAACACCTACCTTGCCAATCTCTTTGAAGCGAACCTTCTGCACATGCACTTGGGTTACTCGAGATGAAGAGTCATTGATGTCACGCCAAACCGTAATAGAGTTGTCAGCCTTGTTGCGCCAGTGAGCTGCACCAGCAACGTCATAGGGTGTGGGCACTGGGTAGTCACCGTTCTTATCCTTCTGGAGTTTAGTAGGGTGAGCTACTATCCATAGGTGAACACGATTGTTCCGAGCGAATGTTCTCAGTTCAGTGAGAGCTATAGATATGTATTCAGTTTCACTCACCCCATCTGTGCGAGAGTGTTCAATTTCATTCCACGGATCAATCACGATGCCTTGAACGCCTCTGCGTTTAACCTGCACCCTCATTAGTCTTAGGACTTCAGCTAGTGTGGGACGCTCTGGCATAACAAAAGAGAAGTGGTCGTCAACCCAAGATCGAGCTGATGTATAGTCATCTCGGTTCATTCTAAGTGGGTGTTGGGTAGCAATAGACTTACCCGTTTTCTTTTCGATGAGGCCAGCAATATGACGAGCAACTGGTTGGTTCTCAGGAGAGCAGATACAGAAACGCCACTGATGCTGGTTAGCTAACCGCACTAGCATAGCGTCTAGAAAGTTTGACTTACCGTGAGAGGGAACGCCTGTCACTAGAGTCCACTCCCCTTGCCTAACTGTGTAGAACTGATCAACATCTTTCCACCCTGTCGAGATCCCTAATTCGTATCCTGCCTCGTAGATGTAATCAAGTTGATCAACTACATCTGATACCTCAAAGATACCAGTAACGGGATAGTCAAGAGCCGCTTCTATACAATCATGTATAGTGTGTGAACCATGGGTTTTTAATGTATCGTTCGCATCCTTGCAGTCTGTTGGCCATATCACTCGGGCGCATCGTTCTACACCTAGTCTGCGGCTCAGTTCATCCTCAAGCCTTTTGCCCGGAGCATCAGTATCAACAGCGATCACGAACCGCTTAACATTATCTAGTCTCGGGTCTGCCAAGAAATCAAACTTACTTGAGTAAGACTTTGACTCCATTGATGGAGCACCATCAGGTACTGAGATACAGTTAGGGTATCCAGCCTCTTCAAGAGACAGCTTATCCATCTCACCCTCAACGATAATCGTGAGGGATTTATTTAGATCGTCTAGACCATAGAGCAAACGCTCTGCACCTTTGCTTAGCTTGAAGTTCTTCTTACCGTCTCTGTATTTGATGTTGACTAGCTCACCATCCCGATAGTATGGGAACTCAATGGCACCTGTCTCAGCTCCAATCTGAGGCATCCACGACTGCCCATATGCGATCTTGTTTCTAATAAGGACAGCCTCAGAGATACCCCTCTTTAAGAACCACCCTACTACCTGTTCAGGAAGATCAGACTTAGGTGTTTCGACAGGCGCAACGTAAACCTTTGGTCGCTCAACAAAGTCAGGCTTCTTATCGTTACCTAATCCTCCAGCCTCACCACAGTTGTGACAGAACCATGTCCCTTTGTCGAGGTTCACATTGAGTGGTTTATGATGGGCGTTCTTATTACTTCTTGTGTGACGACAGCTGGGGCAGAATGCTTTGACCTCACCAGATTTATTTTGAGGTACGTCTATACTAAAATCAGCGTATGTATTCATAGGACTACTCCTGATGGATTTCCTTTGGTCTTACGCAACCGGTTTCCAGTTGGTAATTCGGAACCCATCTTTGTTTTTAGTGCTGTGTATTTATCTCGCAGCTTTGATGGACTTAAAATATTTGATTGCCAGAATTGATCTTCGTTGGCCCACTTAAATACCTCACAGATCTCTCGAGGTGTTCGTTGATCGTTCGATCTCATTAGCCTTACATCGTTCGACCAGACCGCATAGTTGGGTTGCCTCGCTCTAGAATCAATGCGTTTGATACATCCATAGATGTACTCTGCTACTTTTAGATCTGCGCTTGTGCCCCACTTCCAACCGTTCTTTTCACGCTTAGAAACAACAGCACCTTCAGGTGGTTGAGGTATGGGTTCTTCTGCTAGCAGAGGCTCGGCAACTCTAATCGGTTTGACAGGTTCAGCAATCTCAACTACGTCATCATTAGTTGGTAGCCTCGCATTGAACTCATACCCATCACGCGAACAAGTTGAGTGTTGAGATTTAACTAACCACCCCATTGCCTCAGCCAAATTGAGATGCTTCACCACTGACGTCCGAGACATTGAAGTCTCCATCACGATTGTTTGTGATCGCAAAGTGCAGTTAACACTGGTGGCATCAAGATGGTTTGAGATCGTAAGCAAGACGAGTCGCGTTAAGGGCTGAAGATCGGATTGAACTATCCCCTTGCGCCATTGTTTTATTTTTGTCATGACCAATCACCTATTGCTGAATGGTTATGTATCGCTCGGGGTACAAGATTTCAATCTCATTGATCTCTTTCTTAAAGAAGATGCTCAGTTTTTCTGCGAGATCAGGAGAAGTTTTTTCACCTCGCTCAATGCGCGAGAGGTGGCCGTTGTCTACGCCAACCTGAGCACAGACATACTGGAGGGAGAAGCCTTTAAGTTTGCGAATGTTTCTGAGAGGAGATGATTCATTCATAGTGGTGCTCCTAGATTTATATTGAGTTAACGCGAAATATAGTCTGGGTGTGTCGCAGAGTTATGTCAATATAAAACTTTCGCATTTAAGAAAGTACCTAGGGAGGAAATGTAAATGACAGAATAAAATTTCGCGTTAGTGGTTGAAAAAAATCAACCCATAAGTTACATTTGTGCGGTACACGCATAATGTGTGAACAACGATAGGAGGAATAACAATGATGGTTAAATCTTTTCGCGTCATTGATATAGCAAGTAAATTGCGAGTAAAAAATCAGGGATGGATGAAGGATTCTGGATCAAGATGGCCGTGGCATATTATATTCTGGGATAACTCGCCTATAATTATGCCTAGGTTTCTTGTAAATAAGAAAATGTTTGGCTGGATGTCTCTTAAAGACCTTCGTCAAAAAATGAAGGAGGACGACCGTCCAATAGAAAACCCAGTGATACAAACTGGTGGAAATCCTACGGTAAAGGAGGGCATGATGAATGAACTTATTTAAACGCTATTCAATAAGCGAAGGAGTTGGAAATGGCTCAGGTAAAACTGGCGGCGAAACCAACTTTGGACATAATTTACATTTAATTAATATGATGGATCGAATTGGGTCAATCATGTGGGAGATTTTTAAACATGCAACTTATTCTAGGCCCACTAGCCAAGAGAATGCGGATGCAACTTGGCCTTAAGCAAGCGGATGTGGCTAAAGAAATTGGCACCACCGCAGGGAATCTATGTAGATTTGAGAAAGGAAATCAGGGTTTAAGCGATCCATTATTGGAGAAGTTAACGAAGAAACTTAACACAACACCAGAGCAGTTAATTTTAATGAACCTAACAACCACGCCAAGTGAGTTACTGGAGTACGCTGTGTTGTTATCTAAACTAAATGCTAATCAGATGTTGGGTGTTAAGGCTGTCATAGACTCTATGGTCTCTGATGTTAACGATGATGGGAGAGGTTGATCACTACTTTAAATAAGATCGCATCACTAGTGTGGTGCGGATCTAAGGGAGATCAAGTGAATGGAGCAGTATCACTTTACGTCTATTAATCTAGGCAACAAGCAAGAAGGAAGGATAAGGAGGGAGATTTTAGTGAAATTAATTAATCTCTCTCCTGATAAAAAACGAAAAGCATTAACGCTACTGGAGGAGCGAGTACGGAACAAGTAATAACCTGACCTAATTTTCAGGTATCAACCCCAAGAATCAAGACGCCTTCGTGGCGTTTTTTTTCGTCTATAGGAAAGTAAGAAATCAAATAATGGCACTGTTGACGAAATTTAATTTCGGTGGTAGTCTTAAATTATTGACAATGATTTCGCTATTACGAAACACAACTAGGAGAATACTGATGGAAACATCTGAAACTATTGGCAAGATAAGTCTTGCTCTCTCACAAGCCCAAGCTGAAATGATTAACGTCTATAAAGGCTCAGCTGCTTACAACTATAACTACGCTGATCTCGGTGTGATTCTGGACATGTTGCGCCAGACCCTACCGAAGTATGAGATCGCTCTCATTCAAACGCCCAGTAACGATGGAGCGAATGCGTGTGTTACGACGATGCTCTCGCACAGCTCTGGCGAATGGATAAAAGATTCAGTCTCTTGTCAGATAGAGATGGCCAAGGGCAACTCAGCAATACAGTGTCTTGGTAGCTCGATAACCTATTTGCGTAGGTACTCATGCAGTGCGATAGCGGGACTAACCCAGACTGACAACGATGCCTCTATCCGTACTCCGGATGATCCGGAGGGCGAACAAGCTCAAGATATAGAACTGATCCGCATGGCATCAAAAGTAGAGATCAAATCTGTGACAGACATGGCAGCTGCAGCTGGTGTAGACATCTCAAACGTCACCAAGAGTCTCAATCTTAAATCGATCAGCGACATGACTTCCGAACAAGCTGAGCGTGCAGTAAGAAAGCTGCACAAAACTATACTCGCAGCTGAGAAAGTTGTGCCTGCTGAAGATGAGTTGGCGGTGGCGTCATGAACGCCGAAGTCCAGCTGGAGCAGAACACAGATGAGTGGATGAACCACCGCCGTGTTCACTGTAACGCAAGTTCAGCAGGAATCATAATGGGTGTTCAAGCCTTCAAGCCCAACACTTGGGACAGCTTACTCGACTGGTATCGTGGCAACGGCATTCCTTTTGTGGGCAATGTCGCTACCGAATGGGGGCACACACACGAGGACGAAGCGCGTATAGCCGCAGAGAAGGTCAACGATGAGTTCTACGCCCCTGTTGTTGTGACCCGTAAGCACAATGGCCTCCCCTTGTCAGCGTCTCTTGACGGCAAATCTGTGGAGTTTGACGGCAGCACAGGTCATGTCTCTGAAATCAAATGCCCCTACCAAGGTAAGCAATCCAAAACGTGGATCACTGTAGAGAATGGCGATTGTCCTGAAGGATACTACTGGCAGATTCAGCAGCAGATGTTTGTGTCTGATGCTAAAGAAGCCAAGCTATTTATCTACGATGCGCGTGACAAGTCGCACCTCCAGATCACCATTGCTCGTAACGAAGACGACATCAATCTTCTCATGGAAAAGTGGGCTGAGTTTTGGGCGCTGCTTGATGCAGGAGAAATGAAGGGAGATGGCGTTCTACGCCGTGAAGATCCTGAGTTTACGTCTGTCGCAAACGAATGGACTGAAGCCAACGCATTACTGTCCGAAGCAAAAGAGCGCGTAGACGAAGCGAGAGGACGTCTCATTGACCTTTCTGGAGACAGGGACTGTGAAGGTGGTGGTGTTCGCGTCACTCAGGCCGAACGCAAAGGCAATATTAATTACAAAAAGGTTCCCTCACTAGAGGGTGTAGACCTTGAACTTTACCGGAGCAAAGGCAGCTCGTACTTCAGAGTTGCCGCAACAAAGTAATGTCCGTTCTGGCGCGGCCCCATGTGGGGATAGGCCAGCGTTGCGGATCAGCTGTGAGTGCCGCGCATAAAAAAACCACAGCACGATGAGCGAAGTTCAGTCGCATCAGACTATTCCGACTTTGTGATCATTGGGATTTGCTGCCCTAAGCAGCTTCATTCAATCATCTAGGAGAAAGCCAATGTCTGGTTTAAATGAAGTAAATCTAATCGGTAACGTAGGACAGCAGCCGCAGGTTGTGAACACAGCAAACGGCAGCACCATTTTAAAAATGTCACTAGCTACTTCTGACAAGTGGAAGGATAAACAATCTGGGGAAACAAAAGAAAAAACTGAATGGCATCGCATCAGCGTGTTTGGAAAGACAGCTGAGAATCTTGCTCAGTACATCAACTCAGGGGATAAACTTTTCGTTCGTGGAAAGATTCAAACCTCTAAATATCAAGACAAATCCAGCGGCGAAGATCGCTACTCAACCGACATTATTGTGGATGGATTTTCGGGTTCAATCAAGATGTTAGGAAGTAAGTCTGAGGGTGGGCAGCGTGCGCCACAGCAGCAGCAACGTGCGCCACAGCAGCAGCAACGTGCGCCTCAACAGCAACGTGCTCCACAGCAACAGCAGCAGCCACCTGCCGACGACGGCTTTGATGATGACGTTCCTTTTTAAGTTACACCTAACACTACCCGCCACATGAGTGGCGGTAAAACTACTACAAACCTAGGACTTTTTTATGCGCAAATATAAATCTACACCACTGAATGTCGAAGCATTTATTCTGACCCTTGAGGGCGTCAGCTTGAATGCAACCGCCTCACGGATTGGGTTGTCATCAGGACGGGTTCGATATGCACTGCACTCTGAATGCCAAATCAGATGCCCCAAACTTTATGAAAGTTTAATCAAGCACAAGTCCACGCCCAGCTTAGCTGAACTGCGGCGGCACTCAAGTGCATTCATCGATGGTTCAGACATTGGACAGTTTGCTCACGCTCCTAAAGCGTTAAGACCTGTACGACCGACCACGATTACTGTCGCAGCTCAACCATCAATATTCGAGAAAATGTTCAAGTCGGTGTTCGGATAGATGTTTGAGTCAGCCCTGCTCTGCCTCGCTCTCGGTCTCTATCATGAAGCCAGATCTGAGCCGCTTGTCGGACAGCTCAGTGTGGGGTTTGTCGTGATGAATCGCGTGGATGACTCTCGTTATCCTGACTCAATTTGCGAAGTGGTCAAGCAGGGTCGCACTCATCCTAACAATCCTAACGTGATGTTAAGGCATCAGTGTCAGTTCAGCTTTTTTTGTGATGGATTGAATGACACTCCCAAAAATTTACCGGCGTGGAACAACTCAATTATCCTCGCCTCACAAATTCTAGGGGGGCAGTACAAAAATACAAGCGAAGGGGCCACTCACTATCACGCAAATTATGTATCACCCACTTGGGCTGACGAATCAAAAATGATAGCGCAAGTGGGCACTCATATTTTCTACAAGCTGGAGTAATTTGTATGGCTTATTTTTGGACAGACGCAGATATTTCTTTTGTTGCAAGCAACTACAACATCATGACGGTTCGTTCCATCTGCGAGAAGATTAACAGACCTGAAAGTTCTGTGCGCATGTTAGCTTCAAAACTCGGCGTCACTGATCGACATGGTGCAACCCAGCGAAGGCTTGTTCAAGAAGAAGCTAGACCGCCCACATATAACCCCTTCATCACTGGGAAAATTGCTCCCCCTGCATCAACACGGATCTGGAAAAGAGTCTATGGGTAAGAGATATTCTGAATTAGATAACCAGTTTATCCGACTCAACTACCGTAGCCGTACCTACTTTGAAATCGGATTGCTAATTGATCGTGACCCTCGCAGCGTGCGTGAGAGAGCAAGACTGATGGGACTAAGAAAAATAAACAGACGAGAGTGGACACGCGATGAGTGCCTCACTTTTTTAACCAACATCACGCTAGCTGACACGGAACTAGCGTCAATGCTAGGCCGCAATAAGCAAAGTGTATCTGCCAAACGAGCGTGGTTTCGCAGGAAAATCAATTAGGAAATAATTATGTCTGAGAGCGAAGAACTAAAGGCTGCACTCTTAAAAAAAGTTGAGTCACTAAAGATGAAGGCTTCTATTCTTGAAGAGATTATAAGTGAAACAAATTTCAATGTTCTTGATCAAGATGATCGAGATATTTTCGTCATACTTTTAGCCATGGTCGATTAGCAATATGTGGCCACTGCTAACTATCTTTTGTTTCGGAACATCCCTCGCACTAGATCTAACTGGGCAGGACATCAATCTAGTAATCACGGGGATTATTTGCGGGTGGATTTCATTAGCCACCACTTCAATCATTAGCCATTTGTATGAGGACGATGACAATGAAGAGTGAACAGACTATTTATGATGGGCCGGACACGAAGGCTCGACAACGAGAGGAACTGAAACGCAAGACAGAAAAGTTTTTACAGGATGGAGGAAACATAACACAGGTGGACATGGGTAAGATCAATGACAACAGAGTTCTTACTCCGAGCGAAATTAACGCTAGAAGTTTTGCTCATGCAATGGAGAAAAAGAATGTCAGATCAAAATAAAAAGGCTCAGGAAAATTTCAGGCGTAACTATGACTCTGTATTTTCTCCAACAAGATTTAAAGACCGAGTTGATTTAGGTCTGTCCCCATCTACCGATGTGAGCTGGGTTGATCTGAGAGATAAACAAAAGGAGATTGAAGATGAGCAAGCTGATGACAATAGATGAGTATTTGGCTACTGCATTCAGTGCTGGTTCCATACCTACCAAACGAACAGCGCTGGATTGGATAAGAAGAGGTGATCTTCTGGCGCACAAGATCGGCAGAAAGTATTATGTTGATATGAGCAATGGTGATCCACTACTCACTACCTCAAATGATTCACTACTGAATAAAATCTTAGGAGATTTAGGAGATGAAAAAACGTCAATCAAGCGCAAGTAAAGGCTTGCCAATCTACTTGTCTATGAACACAAGCAAGGGTATCACGAACTACAGGTATCGCAACCGACAAGCTAAAGTAGATAAATCCCTCGGTACTAATAGAGCTGCTGCAATACGCGCAGCAAACCAAGCCAATTCTATTCTCTTCACACGCACTGACTTAACAGAGTCGATCATCGGCACTCGCATGAAGTTGAGCGACCTGTGCGCCAAGTTCCTTAATGTTGTCGAGAAAAATATAGACAACTTCTCTGACTCATTAATTGCTGAACGCAAGACGATGATGAATAAAGTTAAGAAGTATATGCCTGACCTTCCCCTTGAACAGTTCACACTACTGAAGATAAACGAGCTGTTTGATTTAGTCTATGACCCCGAAGAAGATGATGAAGACTCTGGTACACCCCACGCTAGGAACGCTACTCGGAAGAACCTAAAGATGATGATGCAGTATGCGCTCACGAAAGGTTACATCACCGGTAATTCTAATCCTGTTGATCTGACCAAGCCCGTTAAAACTAAACGTGTAATAAAGCGTCATACTTATGCAGGTTGGATGGCCATCTATGACCACCCTGAATGCCCTCAATGGTTACGTTGTGCCATGAACGTTGGACTTACCACGCTCCAGCGAAGAGCTGACATACTATCGATACAGATGCCTAAACCTACTGACACTTACATCGAAGTCATACAGCAGAAGACAGAGAAGTATTCCGATATGGGCTATCTTAAAATTGAGATCACGCCTGAGCTTAAAGCTATTGTTAATCAGTGTAGAGATAATATAGTAAGTCCGTTTCTTATTCACAGAAAGCCACTGATCCGTAACGCAGGACGAGAAGATGGAGTGCATTACACCAAGGTGTACCCGAAGTATTTGTCTGACGAGTTCAAGCGGATCAGAGATTTGGCTAACCCCTACCCTGATCTAGCTATGAATGAACAGCCCGGATTTCATCAGGGTCGTGCGCTAGGAATCTATCTTATTCAAAAGCAAACCAAAGAATATCCACAGCAGTTGGCTGGCCATGCGAATCCAGAGATGACGGAGAACTACGGAAGAGGTCACGAAGATATTGTGTGGCAGGAGGCAACGCCTACGCTAGACGTATTGAATAGATCTTCGATTGAAGCCCTGAACCCAAGCAAGAAGACTGCTTAACTATAGACTAAATAGTAGTTCATATAAACTAAGAATTAGCCCAGTTGTATAGCGTGCATTGTAAACTGTATGATGCATTAAACAAACTTAATGTACACTGGAGTATACATTTTAACCGAGATGATAATCGTATGGAACATTTTGAAACCCCACTCGTTGTCCCAACCTTGTCCCAACCTTGTCCCAACTTTATTTAGGCCAAAAAAAAGACACCGCTAAGTGTCTGATTTTAATAAGTAATTGGTGGGTGATGACGGGTTCGAACCGCCGACCCTCTGCGTGTAAAAAAGAGTCCCACTTTTATCTAAGTCATTGATAACATTAATTAATGTCCTGATAATCACCATATTCTGCGTGGTAATCAGGACGTTTCACTACGTTATAAAACAATAACTTACAGTACAGTTGTCCCAACTTTCTAAGGGCTTCCTGAACTGCCAGCGCATCATACCCATAGAGGTTATGCGCGTCAAGCAGATTACAAAATCCTCTTGGATTACTTTTGCCCGAACGTATATTCATTTACCAGATACAAATGCTTCTTAGGTAAGACCACCCCATCAATAGACGAACCTTTCATGATGATCTTAGACTTCAAGCTAGCAAGAAGTGTCTTCGATGTGATCAACTCTGACTGAACTAGATTCCTCGTAGTTGGATCTTTTATACTTTGTATAAGATCAAAGACATGCGAGTTCCACCTAGTCACAGCCGCCAATGCGTCCTTCACATCTGACTCATCTCCGCCTGAGAGTGCAGTGTAAACATCTCCGAGCACGTTTCGCCTGACTGCTTTCTGCTGTTCAGATTTATTCTTACCAGCGAAAGCCCGACTGTATGTAGAGCTTACGACTTCTGGAGTAAATCCTAGGGCTTGAATAACTATATCGCTCGTGTCGAGTGACTCGATAACCTGCAAATCATTACGCGTCTTGACTCCATTCTGTGCGTAACCACCTGCCTTATAAACATCTCTCAAAACTTTTGGTAGTGCAGACTTAAGACTGTTCGTAGGGTTACCCTCGTAGATATCTTGAGCAAAGTTGAAAGCGTTTCCAAGGATGCCTCCGAACACTGGGCCAGATACTGATAACAAAAGTTCCTTGTACAATTCTTTGCCTGAAGACATAGGACGATCAGGCATCATCAATAAGAGGTTGGTGTCTTGAGATACTCGGGCAGCCATATCAATACCTAAAGCATTACCAATGCCTTTGGATAATAATGTGCTAACAAACTGCTGCTCATCCTCATCAAATGTTCCTCGAACAATATCGTCAATCCACTGCGTGAACTCAACTTCACTTGAGACAATCTCATCTTCATCATCAGCGAATAAGTTGTACGCTAGACCTGCCATCCAAACGGTTACGGCAATAGGTAGAACACCTGTTGCGCCAGCTGCTAACATCTGGAATGCGACAAGGCCAGCAAGCGCCTTCATTGCCTCTCTACGCTTCTCTGGAGACAAAGACTTATCTCTACCTAAAGCCTCACGAGCGAGCTGAGAGTACATGTAGATAACGTGCTGACCGTATATCTTAAAGGTCGTCATCGTCTTGATAATGTTGTTCTCTCGCATAGCCCTTGGACGGTTCTCCGACTCATATAAGAACTGAGTTTCTCCAATCAACTCACGCACCTCGTCATAAATCTTTAGCTCATTCTCGCTCATCTCTTCAGAACTTTTGAACGTAGATCCTACGAACAATTCAGGGTGCTTGTCTTTGATCAGTCTGTATGTGGCTAGGCCAGTGACTTCTCGGTTAGACATCTCTGCGCCATGGAACATATACGCACCTGTGCGCATTAGCTTCTGCATCTTCGTGCCGAATACACTAGGCGTTCTCTGATCAGAGTGAGCTTCTTCAGTGATAGATCCAACACGAGTGATGTCGATGTCACCTCGGTCAATCAACACCTTAATAAAGTTCCGCTCATCAGCTGTGACATTTTTATTTCCGTCTCTTGCGAACGACTTGTACGCATCACGCAAAGACAACTCGCTCTTACCTAGATGCCAGTCTGTCATTGTCTTGAGGAACACTGCTGATGTTTTTGCTAGGCCATACCGCGCACCAACTATTGGGATAGCGATAGCGGGAACTTGAGTCAGGTTGACAAACGCTGCGGCAGGAGACCAACCAAGGTAATGGAAGAAAGCCAACCGTCCTGCGTTCGATGCCCATGCTGCTCCAGTGGGATTCATGGTCAGCTCAAATCGTTTGCTCATCTCAGCGTGGGTTGCTGAAGCGATGTCAGCATACTGTTGCTGCACTTGCGAAGCCTCACCCGTAGCAAACTTGCGATTCTCTATACCGATGTCGTTCAATTCAGATTGGATTCGATCAGCGTATTTAATCTTAGAGATCTGCTGAGCGGATTGAAGCATCATGTTCTGTACAGATCTTCTCATGTCACTACTCGCACCTTTCGTACCATGACGATGGCGGCGGCGCTGCATGATTGAGCTTGACGGTAATGTGTTCAACATCAAATTGTTTATATCATTCTTGAGCTGTTCAGTTGATGCTCGGATAGACGATCTAGCATTTTCATCCATCATCTCATCCCGAAGAACACCATCTCGGTTTTCATCAAGCGCCGTGAATAGATTATCCCTAAACGAGAAGAGGTCACCTGACTGCGCTGTCTTGCCCATGTCGGCCATGTACGTCATGCGTGCATTATCTTCACCCCACTTGGACTTGTGCCACTTCAACGCACGCTCAGCCTCAGTCCTGCTCTCGAACTGCTCACGAACAAACTCTTTCTTACCATTGATTTCTGCAAAGGCAATGACAACATGATTACCAAATCTAGATAGAGGAAAGTATGGGCCGCGCTTAATCAGGTCACCCATCCGACTAGTCAACGCTTTCTTAGCTGACTCTCGGTGAACAGGGTTTTCAATCTGACGATCAATACGAGCAAGCAATTCACTCTGCTCCATCTCGTACTGCTCTCGTAACATAACTCGGGTGTCATCATAAACGAGCTTGGCATTTGCCGTAAGCTTGTTCCACTCCTTCCTCAATCGGGTATGCTCCGACTGCATAAAGGCCAAGCTCTCTTCTAAGTTAGAAATGTTTGCCATGTCTACTTTAGTCTTCTTGGGTTTTGCCTTTAGCTTCTCAAGCCTATTCTGGTCAAGACGAACAAACTCATGAACTTCATTCGCCATCGATTCGTCAGGGTGAATGCCAGCAATCGTGGAGTCTCTCATTAAGCTAGCCAAAGAGTTAGCTTCCTTGGTACTTAACTTGTCCCAAATCTTCTCCTCTTTTTCAAAACCATGAAGCGCCCGTTCCTTGTCAACTCTGAACTCACCGAGTAAATCGTTGATCCTCTTTAATGGGTTGCCATCTTTCCAATCAAACGCTGCCTTATAGGTGCGGAAGATCTGAGTATTAGTTAACCAATACTGTAGTAAGTTGCGGGTCTTATTCTGGTTAATAAGTCCTGAAGCTGAATCAACTGTTGAGTTACGGAAGCTATCCTTTGCTAGACCACCAAGAGTCTTATCTACGTTCTCCATAGCGTCAGCAAATACTTCCATCTGTTTCGGAGCATCCATCTTGTTCACTTTGGAATAAAGAATCTGACTAGCAGTTTGTGGAGTTGCGGTTGCATCAGCCTTGTTAGTGTAAACGTGGCGCTTAGCATCTAAGACGAGGTCTCTTAAATTGCCATTCGAGGCAATGTAATTGCTTGCAAAAGTTCGCTTCATCCACATACGGATAGCGTCATACACACGAGTCATCAATGAACGTGACTCTAATCCTTCAGCCAGAACAGCAATGATCTCCTCAGCTTCCTGCTCACGGCTAAGCTGACCTTCCCTATTCATTACCACTTCAGCGGCAGCAACCACTTCAGGATCGCCGTTAGCCTTCATGTCTTGCACTGTGTCGAGGATTGAATTGAACTCATCGCCCAGCATAGATTGAATACCGTAGTGGCCAACAACCTCATGACTGAATACAGTCCGTGCCTCTGCCTTAGAGTGGAGATTGTCAGCAACAAGGTATGAAGTCATGCTATTAGGAATGAATAAACCTCTTGCTGCTGGATCGATGCCTACGATTGGAATATCAGAAACAGATTGAACCACTTCAACTGAGTGCCCAAGCTGACTCATGTTTTCTAATACAGAATTACCTACCCACTTCTCAATATCTTTAACAGACTTACCTGAAAGACCTCTAGCACTTTCACTTACTGACTGGCGAGAGTAGACCACACCTCTATCATTTAGGTCAGTGGCTATCGCCTTAGCATGGTCTGTCTGCCAGACGTAGAAGAACGTTAGTCCGTTCCTGTTCTTAGGTGTGGCGAAAGCACTATCTTCTCCATTCTTTTGTTTGGGAAGTATCCTTCTTAGGGTGGCTTCAATAGATGCCGTATTAGCAGGAAGACTTGTAAGGCTTAAATACTTTTTGCCCTTGGCAGTCTCAGCTGTAGTGGGGTTAGCGCCATGCCGCTTCAGCTCTTCTATGTAGTTGTCACCAGCCTCTGGTTTAATAGCTGGCTTGACCTCAACTGAACCGAGGTCGCCTTTGGCCTTAACTGCTTCTAATTGCTGTGGCGTCAACCCACCTGAACCATCACCTTCAAGGTCATAAACATTGCCATCACTATCCGCTACACTGTTACCTTCTGAATCTTTAATGCTAGTCCAATCTACATTGTCTAAATCATCTAAGATAGTTGGCTCACCACTCGAACTTAATAGCGTGTTGAGCTTGCGATTAACCACTGATGATTTGTGCTTATCACCTATGCCACCTTCCAGATTAACCACACTAATAACTGAAGGAGACTGGGTGTTCTTTCTGGAGACTCGACCAATTAACTGCACCACTTTATCACCAGACCAGTTCTTGGTAACCATAATAAGTGAACGAGGAGTATCTCCTACAGTGTCATCTAAGTTAATACCTGTGCCACCAGAAGCAGCAGTCATTACAACAACAGGAACCTTCCCTTCTTGGAATGCTGCTACGTTTGCGTCACGGTTTTTAGACTTTCCTGTAAGCTCTGTATAACTTATTCCCTCAGAATCTAAGCGATCTTTAATCAAGCCAATGAAGCCCATAATCTTCTTATCATCTAAGCCTTTAATAGTTAGTTCATCACTTACGGTCTCCGCTGCTACAACAACTTGCATCCCGTCAGCAAGGTCTGATTTGACCTGATCTACTGTTGCATCAAGCTTGAGATGTTCTTCCCACCTTACCAACTCCATTATCCTTTGGCCGCGCAGGAACTTAGGGTTGCCGTCCATATTGGCCATCTCTTCAGTCCACCATTGATCTATATTGTCTTGATCATTCCTTGCTTCTTCTGTCAACTGCACATCAATGTCTTTGCTTGTGCCAAAGAATGGGTAGTACCGCTTGATCATCCGTCCTGATTTAATAGAAGAATCTCTCATATTAGCTACTTTCTGAATCGCCATCTTAGGAGAGACACCCTTCTTTAACTGCACTTCTTTTAGCCCAGCCACCTTCATTCTAAGATTTTTGTTCCAAACCTTCTTGCCATCGACCAGCCTCATACCTAACCGATCAAGCGCTTCTTCATATGACCGACCCGTTATGTCAGCCCACATGTAAGCACCTGCTGACGGACGATCCATTGGTGTAGCTGTAACGTAAACAACCTTTTCCTTACTTAGCAAACGAGCTGCTTTAGCTTGAATGGTGTTGTAGTTCTTTAGGTTATGAGCCTCATCGAATATAACCATACCCCAGTCTTGGTCGAACTCAGGCTTTATATTATTACCTCGATCACTGTCCTTAAACCCAGTGTATGTTCCAGTCTTAAACTGTTTCATATCGATGCCCATAGCCGCAGCATCGTCAGCAAAATTCTTACTGAAAATCTCTGCCTTCTCAGACATGATTAAAACCTTTTTACCTGTAGCCTTTCTGTATTGATCAGCCATTCCCAGAATCTGTCTGGTCTTACCAAATCCCGTGCCATCTGCTAACAAGAATCCGGGCGCTCCTTTTTCCATCATAGTTGTCATCGCAAGATCAACACCCATACGTTGCCCTGCATCTAACGAATCAGCATAGACAGATGAGTGATCACCTACTTGCGCCCGATCTGGAATAAGATCAGGCATTACTTCGACAGCTGGCAGTCTACCTTCAGCAAGGTTTGTATCCGTTTCTATTCTTTGTGCAGGTACTACTCCCAAATCTCTAGATGGCTTGACTTCAGTTACTAGGCTGTTCCTTTGTTCAACTACTTGCTTTACTTGAACAGCTTCTATGGCCTCAGCTTGGGCAGCTTCAGAAGCCACACGGATCTTAGTTTGAGCAGCTACGTTAGCCAGTAATGCTTCCATAGAAGCATCAAGGCCATCTTCTGATGCGGGCACATTGAACTTGATGTCATCAATCTTTCCATTTACTTGGAGAGAAGTTTCCACATCAGCCTCAGTAAACTGCTTACCGAAACTCTGCAACGTCCTGCGAACATCAGCCTTGGTGTAGTGCTCATAGAAGCCCACCTTCCGGAGTGCCTTCATGACGTATGACACAATCGCATCCCAAGCTTTACCAAACTTAGATTGATCTGCCTCTTCAGCTACTCGTGCAAAAACTTCTTCAGCAATAGAAGACTCTATGCTCTCGTCAGTAGCTCCCTGATTTTTCCAACCATCAATGTAAGGCTTATATCTGGTACGAACATTATCAAAAATGAGAGTCATTTCTTTGTTCTGACCTTCTGCCTTAGACACCCTGTTTAATATATCCATCTTCTCTTCAAGAGTAGTAAAGACAGACAAGCCATAGTGGGCAAGGATTTCGTGGCGCAGAACAGACTCAAGTTCAGCCGTATTATTAATTCCAGCAGCGTTTAGCGTCACTACTTTATTCTTTAGGCTACCGACAGCTGCACCGTCAGGCACAGGTGTGTTGATTATGTTGTACTTAATATCAGGTATGCCGTTGTACTTAGCTTCAAAATTATTTATGACTGATTGCACAGACGCAACAGACATACCATTCGTATTTCTTAGCTGACTTCTAGATACAAATTTCCGCCCAAGAATATCTGCGACATCAAATATGTCATCTATATCAGAATTAGTAATACCACTGGCGGGTTTAGATTTTTTGACTACAACGCCTAATTTAACTAACGCCTTTTCTATCTGTGAGATAAGCGCCTTCGCAGCTTTTTGATCCGCAGCATTAAGCGTAGTATCTTTTGAATTAGACTTCGCATCTTTTAAACCTAATTGCAGCTGATCTATCTGATCTTGTTCTGCTGTTGCGTCAGCAGGGTCTGTTTCATAGTTATCCGGATAGAGGTCTAAATCTCCCCAATCATCTTCCTCGAACTGCTCCTCTGAAGAAGATGTTTCACCCAAAAATTCTGCAAAAGGATCTGTATTGCTAACAGGAGTTGTCTCAGATTCAGATTCAGATTCAGCTTCAGTTTCATCGACTGTCTTTTCTTTTGTGGGCAAAGGTGTAAGGTCTGGGTCTGCGGCCATGACCTCTAATTGCTGCATAATTTCTTCAGCAGTTAGACCATCATCAGCCTTAGTCTTTTTACCCTGTCTTACAGGTGCTCTACCAGCTTCCTCATTGGCAGCGTCTGCCTCCTTTTCTTCTTGTATTGCAGCGTCACTTCTTAAATCGTTTTCACGTTCCAACTTAACCTTCGCCTGAAACAAAGCTTTGGTTGGATTAATAACGTGGACAGCTCCATCAACTTCACCATCACGGAAGTAAAGAGCTTGGTTCTTAAGCTTACCCCGTACTGATTGTGAGTTAGCCTTGGAAACTTTAATACCAACAAGCAGTCCCGTATCTCCATCACTTAATACGTCTTCCTTTCCTTTTGCTTTCTTATGGCTACTTAAGAAGTCATTGATAGCCGATGTGTCCCCCATCAAAGTCACAGACCCATCATCATTCTCTATCGAATCAAACTTGCTTACTGAATTGAACATGATGGATACTGCTTCAAGCCTATCCTTACCCTCTTCTAGCTCGAACCTGCCTTTCTGTTCCCCAGTTGCAAGATAGGCGTTAACAGTGTTGATGCGTAGTTTTGCAAATTCAGTTGCGGCTATTAAGGTGTCTGATTTTCCATCAGAATCAACATCAATTAGTTCGCTTATGTTTTCCTCAGTGAGAGCCTCCATGCTATCCCCTTTGATGTAATCAAATAGGGGATCACTCTTGCGTGTAAGCATAAAGAGTTGGGGTTGGTTAGGGTATTTCTCGCTAGGAGTTTGGGCTAGGACGTAAGGTAATCCGCTATTCTCAATATTCTCTTGAAGGTTATTTCTAGGCTCAGTAACAGCAACGTCTGCAGAAGCAGCTTCCTCAGACTTACCCACTGTGTCCATCCTGCCAACAGAAGTGACTACAAAAAAGTCATCAGATACCTGTGATTTCTGAACGTCATAAGCACTGTTAGATCCGATTGTTTTTAATCCGTTCTCAGCAGACTTCTTATTGTCGTATGCCATCGGTTCATCTGTGCGCATTTTCTTTGAAGGGATCAAAGCGTCAAGAACAAATGACTTCTGCTCTCCAAACAAACCAAGGGTAGCTGTAGGACGATAGAGTCCCAATCCCTTTCGTTCAAGAACCATAGCCTCTTCCACAGCCGCATCCTGCGTTGCAAAGACTTGAGCATAAACATCATCAGTGCCCTTCTCTCCCACATAAAGAGCAAGCTTTAAACCATCACCCCTTACTACAAACTGGAGAACCCTATCATCGTTAACTAGATCTGATGGATCATTGTTTGATGTTGATCCTACATCCTTTAAATCGAACGCTACTTCCGCAGCTGCTTTAGCCACAACTTCAGTTGTATCTTGCACCGGATCATCCGGACTTGAGTCAACAACTTCATTTGTACTAACTGGGTCTTCAACTTCGTTAACATCTGTATTACCTTCAAATAAATCATTAGATTGTGGGTTCTGTGCTGGGTCTGCCTGAGTGGTTAAACTTACGCCACTATCAAGACTGAACCCGTCAACCTCTCGGTCAACCTGTTCTTTAGTTTCACCCGCATCAAGGTCTCGCTCTGCTTTGGTAGCAAGGTCTTCTTCGGTTTGAGTGGATAGTTCAAGGGCTGGCGCAGCTACTTCATCATCTGTAGTTTCTGCTACTACTGGTTCAGTTACTTCACTGTCTGTGGTTTCTACTGCTGGCGTAGCTACTTCATTACCTGTAAGTTCTGCAACAAGTGCAGGGTTGGTGTGCCAGTTTTGCCATTCGCGCTTCTGGTCTTTTAGTTCTTCAATCCTAGCTCTAACCGCTTCAGGATCTTTTACATTAACCCCTTCAGCCTTAGCTAACTCTGGATTATTTGATGCACCTGTAACTGCTGTCAACGTGCGCTGTATTTCAGCTTGCTTCTGTCCAGCTTTACGCGCTAAATTCTCAGCCTCTTTCATAGCTGAGTCATCAAACCCAAACAGATCCCCACTCTCTTGAGCAGTATCTCTGGTCATACTGTTGACTGCTTTTACAATATTGACAGACACAGTAATAGACTTGCCTTCTTGTAAGGCTTTGAGTCCAACAGCTTGAAGTGGTTCGTTATTAGGTGCGGCTTGGGAAACCTGAGTTGCAGCTAGGTCACTGATTTGACCGGCACGATGGGCGGCAACGAGCGCAGGGCTTCCTTCACTCGCAATCGTGTAGGCGTGTCTCCCTGTTTGCCTTGCCAGAATTCCTTGTGCGTCTGCTTCTTCTTCGGTGATTCCGGTTGCTTGGATGAACTCGACATAATCTTTTACCGTCCCTTGTCCTTCTCTTATATTTAATAAAACATCCAACATAGCAGCTTGATCGACCCCGAATCCTTCTGACTCTAGGTGATACTGTGCAGGTATGGTTGTTTCATTGCTTCGCTTGGCTAGGTCAAGACGATGCCTCCCACTGATAACTTCCTTGCGTCCATCTTCACGCAACCAGATCTGAATAGGTGCAACACCCACCCGATCAAACGTGCCACCAAGAGGGTCAACAACTCCTTCATTGTCTGCCCCATCTTTAAATTGAGGTACATCTTCACTTATAGTTATGTCAGATATTAGCACTTCAACTACTTGCTGTCCTCCAGCCTGAAACTCTTCCGTTGGCTCCTCAATAACAGCTTCATCAATCTCTTCTAGTACAGCTTTATTACCTTTGGTTTTCTTACCAGCCACAGACGATTCTTTAGCACTCGCGTCAGTGGTTTTATCTGCCTTTGGTACTGGCTTCTTTGGTGGTGTTGGATCAGGGTCTAGCTCTGTCTCTGGTTGGGTAGCCTCAACTGGCTCTTCAACCGGTTGAGGACTAGGCTTTTTTGCCGTTAAGCTCGGAGCCTTTCCCTTTTGATAGATTGTTTCTTCCCATACCTCGTAGACTAAAGGCACTACGTTATCGTTAAGTCCTTCAACGTACTCATCGTACATCGCTAACTTAGTAGGCGTTGGACTTGAAAACAAACCCATAGCTCGTCCTAACGATTCAATGTAATAGTCAGCTGAAGCCTTACCTAACTTCGCATTTATCTTTCTGTATTGTCTTCTGACAGTATTATTAATGGCAGAGGTCTTGGTTAAGGTCTCAATGTATTCAGTATCTTTAGTAAGGATCTTATTGACAGCTTTACGATTTAACTTCTTATCATCAGGCGTACCATTAGCACGCAAACTATTCATGTTGTCGCGTACAACACCCTGAAGATCAACCGCAATACCATCCTCTTCTATAGGCTGTAACCTACCGAACAAGTCTGTAGATGCAAAAGGATTAGTCTCTTGATTGGCAAATACATCGTATAGGTTGTCACCAGTAGGAGCAGTCTCCTGATCAAGATTACTATTTCTTTTTCTAAGTTCTAATTTAGCAGCGTTTATGTTCGTGATTGAATCTACTGTAACTCTAGAGCCACCACCTTCTAAGGCTGTCTCATCGCCTATCAATTCTGTTAATTCAGCATCGCTCAATGATGAGATAGTAGCATCGTTGTACTTACTGCCTTTGGCATTAACTTTGTAATTAGGGTCGTTTGCATTTACATCTAATGCACTTAGATCCATGCCAAGGATTACTTCTTCACCAGCCTGATTTTCAACAACAGTTGTGCCTTGATCACTAACCCTAACAACTCGGGCAGAATAAGGTTTACCAGTGGCATCGTAAACATTTACAGTACCATCCTCCATCTGCCCATACTCTTGCAACTGAGCTTCAGTCACAGCGTCTTCTGCTTCTAACGCTTGCTGGTATCGAGGTACTTCATTTAATGGGGTTGGTGCTAGAGCATTGAACTTCTCTTCCATCATCCTGATGCTTTCTTCTTTACGGGAAGCTCGATCAGACCCTACTTCCATTTTCATTAAAGACTTCAGCTCACGAATGATTGCGTCTTTGTATACGCGCTGCTCATCAAATCTGTCACTGTCTTTATCTGGCTGGACTTTAGACCACTCAAGTATCCGCTTTGTTATAGCTGGGTTTGATGCAGGAGTCTCTATCCCAAGATCAACCGGTGTTGATGGTAGTATCTCGTCTAAGTTATTTATCTCATCTTGAATACTAGCGATACGATCAGAAGCAGCCTGACGCGCTTCAGGGGCAAGCTTACGATTCTTTGACTGAGCTAATGCTATATCTAAAGCTATCTGCAAATCAGCTCTATAGTTAGCCTTTTCAGTAGACTCTTCAACAGGACTAGGTGCCATGTCTAAAGCAGGCGTATTCGCAGCTTCGTCACTAGCATCCTCTGGCATTGGCGCTGTAGAAGAATCTTCTAAACGGTCTGGTGCTTTTGGATCTACAGCAGACGTATCTTGAGCCTCAGTATCCCCAACTAAATCCTGTTCTTCTTCTACCACTGACTCAGCTGCGGCTTCATTCAATGACTGGAGTGCTTCATCTGACTCTGATTGCGCTCGGTCAGCAGCCTTTCGCTCCTTAAATAACAGCTCCTGCTCTGCTCCATATCCGGGCATGTCTTTTGCAGTAGTAATGCCAAGAGCTTTAGAGCCAAGGCCACCAACAGTAGACATTGTGCCACCCGTTCCAGCACCAAATAAAGCACCCGTTGCAGCTTGGCTGTAAACATTATCCATAGGCTGAACTGAGCTATTTGCGTTTTCATTAACTGCTTGGTTAGCAAAGTAAGTTTGGCCACCCGACTCAACAAGCTCTTGAGTACCCTCAATGGCTGCACCCTTCATGGCTCTCTTAGTAATTCCGCCACTCACCCTACCTAAGACGTTGTTTAAGAACATGGGGCCAAGCACACCCATACTCACTGCACCTAAGCTAAATCCATCGGCAAAGGCATCATCACCAGCAGCTTCTGCCACAGCAGTTCGAGCTTGTTCTTCTATCTGGGCATGAGGAACCTCAGTGCCTTCAGCTTTATATGTATCAGCAATCTTCCAGTAAGCGGCCTGATAGGCTGGGGTCTTATTCAACTCCTCTATAGGCGAATTGTAGGCCATCTCATAAGCTTGATTCTTAGTTTCACCACCAATTCCTGTGCCACCTACAGCGGCCATTGAAGCGGCCATGGGTACTTTTCCAGCAGGAAGATTCAATGCAGCTTTTCTAGCCATACTGGGCATGACTAGACCACCGACTGCTCGACCACCTTGACTCAGTACCTTCGCACCTAAAGCTCCCGGAACCATATAAGGTAAAGACGAACCAATGCCACTAGCGACATTGAGTAAACCACCAACAAGAGTGGAACCCTCGCTCATGCTTAAACCGTCTTCACTGGAGTAGTCCACCCCAGTATTTTGCATCTGAGTTCTACCTGACTCAGACATCTGATTCATCTGGTCGTCAGCTTGGTCTCTCAGAAATCCAGCAATGTTTCCTGCTGTCTGCGATTCCTCACCAGTCGCCCATTTGTAGATACCACCCACACCTTCAGCTAAACCAGAGGCAGCATTAAGCAATCCACTTTGTGTGGCGTCAATGCTATCTAATCCAACTTGCCCCCAGTCAGTATCTATACCTTGCGCAGAGCCTTGCTGTGCATCCATTACTGGCTGTGCTTGTATCTGTTCTCCAGTGTCATTGAAGAGTGGCATGAACTGATCAAAGGTAATCTTATGAAGTTCTGGATTTTGCTCATACATCATCCTACCAAGGTCTAAAGCAGACACGTCTTGATACTGAGGATTCTGGCGCATCTGTGATAAATACATTGAAGACATAATTTGTTCCAACCTTAGTTAAGCGAGTTCGAGATAGCAGATTCAAACTTCTTCATGAATACAGGATCTAATTTTCTGGTATTTAATGACTGGTAGATGTCAGAAATAGTTTTCATTCTGATTGCTTCGTCTCCAAAGTTGTCACCTTTAGCCCATTCAGCTAATGTGCCAGTGCGATCCATACCAATAATCTTGCCGTACAGATCCATCAACCCTTCAGGGGACTCCGCATCGAATGGACTAGGGCCAAAGCCAAATCCCGTTTTCCATTTATCTATGATGCTTGGTTGCTGAGATGGCTTCATACCTTGTGGGCCATTAACTTCCGTCCAGTAATTAAAGACATCAAACCACTGTTGAGAAGTTTTCCTAGATCTAGGTAGAGCATTTATTTGCGTGAGCATTTGTTCAACGCTGTCAATGTGATAAGGATCACGAGCCGCCTCTCTCCTAACCAGAGCCATCGTGTCAGGGTCATTGAGCGCCACTCTCATGTCAGCTATTTCGGTATCGATCACACCAGCTCTGTTGTAATCAACTTCATCATTAGTAGATGATTGATTCTCAGCAGCTATGCTAGCCTGCTGGTTAGCTTGATACTCTGGGTACTTATAATGTTCAGGCGTATCAATCGGTATGCCCATATTATTAATCAGTGCCTGTAATCGATCTGCTGATCCTTCATTAAACGCACCCGTTGTATCTCGGGTTTTCCTCATGTTTTTTACTATGTTGCCTGCAATAACCTGATTATTTGGATCAGAAGAAAGCCAAGCCCTTAAGGTTCCTTCTTCAGCCATGGTGACTATGACATTAGCGTCATCGGTTACCTTAGCCACTGCGTCCATATTGGGTTTAGCCAGAGGTATTCCCATTGCGTTTAGGGTTATGCCGCCAATGCCAAAGTTTGAATTAGGAAAGGCTTCAAACCTTGTAAATTCACTACCTTGACCAGTCGTATCTGTTGACTGATCAGCGCTCTTTAAAGCTGCAACTTCAGCAGACAGTCCTCCAGCTTGAGGGTCTGGCTGGTTAGGCTGGTAAAGTGGAGCAGCACCCACGGCATCCTTGGCAATTTGAGCTTGATCAAGAACCTTCGATCTAGGGGGTGCAACGCTAGTCGGGTTAACTGTACTGGCATCTGTACTGGCTTGTGTACTGGCATCTGTACTGGCTTGTGTACCACTCTCTTTTGCCACTTGAGTAGCCAATTCATCCAATGTTAAAGCACGATTACCTCTCTCAGGTGTTAGCCCCTCAGTTACAGAGAGATTCCTGTTATCACCAAGACTGTACTTAGCTTGTATAGACTCTACATCACCCATGTAAATCTTAGCTTTTGCTAAATTTTCATTGTAAATTCTCAGTGCTTCTGGATTAGCTTGTTGAGTTTTGCCGCCTATAGTGGCTGTCGCAGGAGCGTCACCACCACCTTTAAGCGCTGCAACTAATGCAGCGGTATCAGCATCTGTTGCTTTGGGGAAAAGATTTCTAACCGCATTGTTAGCCATAGTCATGTGGTTTTCATATAGCTTGGTATAGGTGTTGATTTTGCTGGTATCAATATCACTGATAGGAATATTTATTCCCTGAGATACCATCAAATTACTGATCTGTTTTAGTACAGGGGCCATACCATCTGACAGCATCATTGACCCTTTGAGCCTACCAGCGAAATATTCAACATTCTTACCAACACTCATGTCAGCTTCACCTGCTGTCTTACCATGCTGCGTCATTGGAGCAATGTAGGTTTTTACGTTGCCATCGGCGTCTTCATAGGAGACTTCTATATCACTACCAACAACGCCTCCACCCATTGCGTAAGTTCCACCCACCAACTTCTTATGGAGAATCTTTTTCCCTTTAACCACTTCTGGTTGAACCATAACGCCACTGTGCGCAAGCTGGCCTGTGGGAACTACCTTTCCCATTGTTGTAAAGTCTGTTTGACTGTTGTTAATATTCAACACATCGCCAAATACTATGTTTGACGCTTTATTAAATTCAGGAGAACCAAGGTTATATTCTCCATTAATAATAGAATCTCTAGCAGATACATATTCAGGATTCATGTTTGCGTATAAGTCCCAGCCAATCGTCTTTTTCAAATAGTCGGTGTCTGATACTTCAGGCATGCGGCCTTCTCTTGCAGATAAAGCTATAGACTGTATGGCATCTTCAACCTTTTCTTTTTCTAAGCCTTTCTCATAGATTTCTGTATCTCGCGTAGCCCTGATGTTGTTCTGATTTGCGGTTTCCCGATTAAGCTTTTGTGTCTCTTGGCGATTATAATAATCGTCCATCATCTTGAAGCCGCCAGAAAAACCGCTTGCTAAGCCTTGTCCAGATATAGCCATGATTACTGCCTCTTAAAATAATTCGCCAATTAACAAACCAATACCTGCACCGATTAGCGCACCCCATGGGCCTGCTGCTGAACCTGTTGCTGCTAGACCACCAGCTGTCATTCCGCCTGCTGCTGCACCAGTTGCACCTGCCGCTGCTGCTGTCTGTGCCGCTGCTGCTGCTGTCAATCCATACTGAGCACCAATACCCGCACCAGTTCCCATCAACGCTTTTCTCTGACCAGAGGCAGCTTGTGCTAGCTGATCCCCCATCATGTTTCTTGAAGTCTCTAACTTAGCAGCCTGACCCAATCCAGCTTGAGCACTGCCTGATAAAGAACGACCTGTTCCAATTAATCCATAAGCCATGTGTCTAGCCTCCTCTATTCATAGTGTCTATGCCGCCAGTCATGATCTTGTCTTTTCTTTGATCAGCTGTTGCCATTAAATTATTTTGAGCGTCTACCTGAGCCAACACTTGATCTAAGCCAGCTGATCGATCACGACTTACTGATTGATCTGAGGTAGGAGTAATGCCATAACGAGAAAGATTTCTATCTGCAATACCGCGCATAGTGCTAAATGACTGATTGACAGCCTCTGGGATTCTTTCAGCTTCACCTTCTAACAATCCGCCATTGTTGTAGATGGCAGCAAGGCGATCCTCGTAAGGCTGGAAACGTGCCTTATAGTCTTCCCACTGCTCTCTAGTAACCGCAGCTCGAGTCTTTGATGCGTACTCTTTGTCATCTGAGTTAATCCCAAAAGAGTTCGTTTTAGTGGCAGGGGCAGCCGAAGCTACGTTACGGTCACCTCCGTAGGTAATACCTTTCGTGTACGCATCATGAACAGGATTTCCCGTTCCACCTTCATACTTGTCTCTACTTGGCATTATGGTGTACCTCTTGGATTCATATATGTTCTTAGTCCCATGCCGCCAGCAGTACCTATCGCTTCTAGGTTTCCTGCATAGTTGTTATAACGTTTTTCTGCGGATGAGCTAGCTTGATCAACACTACTGGATGCAATGTCCGAGAGACTTTTAACCGCTCCAGCAGCCTGCCCCTGTCCAATGTTTACGATTCCCTCCATCCGAGAGATTTGCTCATTACCTAAGCCCATGTTCGCTGAGTTGACTGCGGCAGAAAGAACCTTAGATCCTTTCGACATGAGGGCTGAGTTGGCTCCCATAAACTTTCCAGAGCTAGGGTTGATTCCACCCTGAAACATAGCTTGGTTTGCTGAATCAAGTTGATTGCCAGCTTCAGCCTTTATTGCGTTACCAGTTAAGCCACCAATGCGGTCATAGCTGGCGTCAGAACCCATGTTGTCCACCTTGGCCATGTACTGATCTTCAAGAGGACGGAACTTTGTCTTGTACCTTTCCCATTTCTCCATGGAGATATTAGCCAACTCTTTTTCTTCAGCGGTTTCTTCAACCTCGTAGCCGCCTCCTTTACAAAGATCGACTGCGCCTTGGTGCTCATAATATTCATCTTCAAGCACTTCGCCTGTAGTCATGCAGGTTACGACTCTAGTGTGGATCTTCACGGGGTATCTCCTTAGTGAGAACGACATACTGTTGTTTAAAATTAGCCTCCCTACCTAACAATCTACCCCATCCTTTTCGTCCGTAAACCTCTAGATGAGAACAGTCTTGCAGTTTGGCTAACTGGTATAATGATTTCTCCATTAGCCGTCCCCATTTATGGAATTTTGAACCTCCAAGGGAATGGACTAATAGTATTTTTCGCTGTGGGTAATTTCTAAATTGCGTGGTGTAGGCTGCAATGATTTCGTTGCCGTCACCTACACACCAGAGTTGCATCTGGTCATTCATGATTAGCTCTAATATATCTGTCGAGAGATATTCACCAATAGAGTATTCAAGGGCTGAGTCTATGTAGCCCTGTACTTTAGGCCAGATGTCTTCAACCATTTCTTTTGGTGTGTATAGTATTTCGTAATCCACTAAAGACCCTCTTTATAGAACGTCTCCACAAACATGCGACAAACACTGCTTCGCTGAATGTCATCTAACTCAAAGTCCACAATGGTCACAGGTAACATGTATTTTTTGGTTAAATGGATTAACTTACCTAAGCCTGAAGTCTCTTTAATATCTGATTGGGCAAGGTCACCCATCAATATAAGCTTGCAGTTCTCTCCAACTCGAGTACATACCGCCTTGATTTCCTCAACGGTCATCTGCTGAGCTTCATCTATTAGGAAGAAAGCCCCTTCATCTTCACCACCGAAACTTCTGCCTCGGATAGTTTCAAGAGGTTGCAACTCGATGAGTCCGTTGTTGAGGCTAGTCTCAAACCTTCCTGCCCCCATACGTTGCTTTAGAACATCGATCATCGGCATAAGCCAGTTCAACATCTTGTCATCCTTATCACCCTTGAAGAAGCCCAGAGAGCGCCCTGTAGGTATGTTGGCCCTGCATAGAATGATCTTGTGGATTCGAGATTGCATGAACATATCTGCGGCATAGCAGCAAGCAAGATAAGTCTTACCCGATCCTGCTGCGCCACTTGCAATGATGACAGGAAGGTCGGGGTTCTTTAGCGCTTTAATGTAGGTATCTTGATTGGGTGTCTTAGCAATAATCGGTGGTTTATGACGTTCATCACTCCATTTAATCGCTGCTAATTCTCTTGCTTCCTTAACATTCTTAGTTCGTTTAGATGACATTTGACTCCTTGATAAGCCAGTTGTGGTCAACCTTAAACGTAACTGATAATTACAAATATATCAGGGATTTAATTAGGCAATAATACATGCCCTTGATCTATGATCGCCTGCCTAACATCAGCCAGTGTGTAGCCCTCATTAAGAACGACAACGCCAGTGTGGTTATCACAAATACCCTGCTCACAAAGTAAGCTCCGATCAATCTCTATACCTTCAGGTGGAAAGATTTCCTTGGGTGTGTAGATCATAAAGGTGATCACCCATTGACCACCTAAGTCTTCTTCAGAAAGAATTTCTAACATGGGTGTACCTAATCGTAAAATGACGCTTTAGTGATAATGTAAGTGTTTTGTTCATTGGCGTTTCTAGAACTATTTGCATAGGGTCTGTATGTGCCAGCGGTGCTGGATGAAACAAAAGCTGCAAGGGATAGTGCTGCTCCAAAAACTCCAAATAGCGCACTACCGCCAAATCCACCTGTGTATATTATTGTGATCGCAGCGATGACGGTGCCTAACGCACCCCAATCGTTTGAATCAGCCTGATCCCAAACATGACCACCAAGAAAGGTGATCCAGTTCCCCTGTATTTCAGTCGCAGTCAGGCGATACCCTCCTCGGTAAAAACACCACCAAACATCTTGCCTTCTCACAATATGGTCAACACCATAAGATCCAAAAACCCCTAGATCAATGCCCTCGAACCAATCAAAATTACCATAATAGCTGTACTCTTGTTCTGCATTAGCTAGACAAGGGCAGTAGTAGATTCCATCGTTATCTAAAAGATTAACTCCTGTCTGAACGGTGGATGGTGGAATGTTCACCTCAAGGTTAACGTTATAGACGCTTCCTAAGCTGCCGGTATGTGGTAATACTGGGACACCGACACTGCCAGTGGCAGTTATGCGGAGTGGTCTAGCGCGAGAATCAAAAGACACTTCACCATTCGCATTAAAAACTTGAACGCCATGAGTGTCATTGGATAAATTCAACTGCTGATCTGGAGTGGTAAAACAGTACAGTTGAGGAGCACCAGAAGCGCCGTCAGTTTGTAAAATCCACACCTCCCAATACTCTCCATCACGCATACACTTAATTTGGCTGGTGTACACGTCTTGGCTGCGGTCATTTGGTTTGATGAAACACAATGGAGGCTTCACTCCATTACAGTAAACCCTAAAGATATACACTGTCCCTGAAGTTTGTGATGCATCCATATAATCAGGGGATGTTTTCTTACCAGCCGTACCCCCTAAAATGCTAGGCATCTTCCAGCTTGTGGTTGGATTTAACTTGCCAATAAAGTGGTAGTTCTTTAGATCGGAATCTATCAGTACAGTGCCGCTATTATTAAAGGCTTGAATTCCTGTTGCCATACTATCTCCCGAACACGATGAATAATGTTCTTGCCGTGTTTGTAGAGCTAGGTGCTGTAGCTGTTAGTGTTGTTCCTGATAACTGGTAGCTATGGACATGACTCTCGTACTGAGGGGATATATCATCTAAGAGCTGCCGAGTTACAGTTCTTTCTGGATAGCTTAAAACATTAGTAAATGATTGAGTGGTATTAGCTCCAGCAATGTAAGTCCCAATATAATTCCAAGTGACATCTAGAGAGCTGTAAGTCAGCTTGCCTGACGCATCGAATATCTCAAATCCATGATTTCCATATAAACTACTAGATCCGTTTACGTCTACCCATAGCGTAGTTAATCGAATGGTCTCAGGCACTAATGAGCATAGAGCAATGGATGTGGCCGCAGGATAACTACCCTCAGTCCATACACCCCATATAGGGATAGCTATCCCTGAATGCATAAACGCTGGCCCCCATGACCACCTATTTGATGAGGAGTTATAAGCGCCTAGGCTAGCCCAGTGATCAGGATCTTCTATTGGCCCCTGAGTTACCCATGTCATACCATCTGTAGACACAGACACTAAGTTAGAATACATTGCAACAGCTACGAATAGACCATTCCCGTAAGATACTGATGTCCAGTTAGCTAGAGCTGGCAATGTAGCTGATACCCATGTTGCACCATTGTTTGTAGAAACTGCAGCTAGTGAAGAACCATGTGCAACCGCTACGAATATGTTGTTACCATAAGCCACTGACTGCCAGTTAGCAGTGAATGGTAATGTGAGAGACTGCCAATCTATACCGTTATAAGTCCTCGCCGCCTTGTTAGAATTGGAAGACACTGACACAAAGTAATTATCGCCAAAGGCTACTGACAACCATGTATTTCCAGCTGGCACAGTTGCTGCATTCCAGTTCTGGCCATCGGTAGACCAAGCCATTTTAAGCCCTGTTCCGGTGGCTACGAACAGGCCATTACCAAAAGCTATTCCATTCCATACCGTGCTGGAAGGCATGTTGTGCCTTGTCCATACTGAAGCGTTATAAGAGTTCGTGTACATTGAATAGCCACCTATTCCTACTGACACGAATACGCCGTTTCCATAGGCTACTGACAGTTGCCTCCCCGTACCTTCGTCAAACTCATCAACAGTCCAGTTGATTCCATCTGTGGATATACACACATCAGATTGTTCAGACCCATAAGGACTATAAGGATAGTCAGCTAAGGCTATAAACATACCGTTACCAAACGTTATTGACATTAGTTGTTTATAAGAAGAAATGTTAACCCGCAAGCTCGGAGTCCAGATTATTCCGTCTATTGAGGTCGATGCATAACAAGGATCGTCAGATGTTATGGCTACAAATATACCGTTACCATAGGTTATTGAAACCCAATCAGAAGAGATTGGCAGTGTCCTATCAAACATAGTGGTAGGGGCCGTAGTCATCCACCCAGAAGGAAGTGCTGAAGTATCAGCGCTAATATTAGGTTGAGTCGCGCTAGTTTTTTTAAATATAATGTCAACAACTGGAGTAACAGATTCACAGATAGGATTAGCTACCCCAACCACGTACCTCATCTCAATAGGAGGAGATACACCTTCGTTGTACCAGACATCACCTTCAGCAATAGGTGACGCTAACGTGCTTACAGGTTCGATGCTTCCGTAGTAAATCATGGCATCACCCCAACCGGCCTATTCTTACCCGCAAGACGCCGTTGTAATACACGCTAATCGTATCAGAATCTATGGTTAAACTACTGCCAACTCCCCCCCCAACGCCTACGTCTGCTGGTGATAACGTTATACTCGACGCATCAATTAGGCCTGCTTGAATTTTACCTTGAACAGAAAGTAGTCCTGTTACATCCGCTCTATCAACAGTCAGGTTGCCAATCTTAGCCACATCAATGGACGCATCCATAATCATGGCGTTGGTCATGTAAACTCCTTCAGGAATCCATGCTTTAAATTCAGGAGTAACTGATGACCTGCAGGCTGACTCAGTCACTGTGGTCGATGTTGAGCCATCACTATAGACACACATGCCACCGTCAGTGACCACTTGGAATGGGGTGACATCCCCATCTGGGGAAGAAATCTTGAAGTTATCTACATTAATAGCGAACTCACTACTGTCTGTCCACACCCCGCCTGCTGTCGCGCACTGGGCCTGATTTTTTGATTCGTCAAATAGATCGTTAATCAAGCAAGCGAAGCCTGATGCCAGACCATAACCAACAATCTTGCCAGTATTATTATCGATCTTCACAACCTTCTGCGAACGAAGGCCATTAATAGAGGAATTCTGCTCGCTAATGGTTGAAGTATTATCACCCACCGTAGTGCTTACAGTCTTTAGCTCACTCGCTATTGCTCCGTTAGCTTTCCATAAAAAGCTAGCACCTGCTGAGGGTACTGCATTTTCACATAAGGTTTTAGTACTGTAAGCCCCAGAGACAGAAGATATACCAGCAGCATTAGTGTACTCACAGTAACCAACTTGTTCGATTATTTGGATATCAACAGATGAGTTTGTTGCTAGAGCCAATGCAACCCATGCGGTACCACTCCAGCGGTAGGCCTTGTCTCCATCGTCCGTGTGGATCCAAAGATCACCTAAATCTATAGGGATTTCTGTTGTTCCGGTAGGCTCAGTAGCTAGAAAATAAACCATGACCTTACGATCAGCGGTCGTTTTCGCAGTCCCCGCTGCTTGTAATGCCCCTGCTATGTTAGCGTCTGGAACTTCAACCCACGCAAAAGGTATGACCGAAATGTCCCATCGGTTGAGTATGTTTTGGGGTACACCATCACCAGACACTGCTTCACTTACATCGATCCAAAGATCTCCACCGTCCAAGGTATCTGTTTGTTCTGTTGGCGCTGTAGTTTGGTAAAACATCCTGACCTTACCGTCAGCAATGGCAGCCGCTGAAGCTGCATCAGCAACGGCACCAGCTATACCTGAGTTCTCTGTAGCGACCCAAGCTGACCCGCTGTAAAGATACGTGTCATTCTTTGGGACTTGTACTACAGGATCTGTACCGGCCTGATTAACAAGTTCGGTATCGATCCATCGATCACCCGCAACAAGTAATCGACCATCGGGGTGTCCTGTGGGTTGGGTTGGCCCTGCTGCAACAATGGTATTGTTTAACTGTGATCTGAGGGTTTGACTCAGTGCAGAGTTACCAGTCGCTGCATTAAGATCAGCAATCAGCCGATCAACAGTCTGATCAGTCTCGCCGAGTGTGCCATCGGTATGATTGTAGCCCCCTTTCTCTTCACTTGTATTAACAAACCGAACCCAATAATAATAGGTTGAATCAGGATCTACAGGATCACTAAACATATGGTGTGATGAAGTAGCGATAAGTATTGCGGACGTAATATCATTAGTACCATAACGCCAGATTTCAGTATGGGCATACCCCCTAAATGTAGGCTTATCCCATGATAATCCTATGTTAGTGAACGCCCCTGAAGCCGCTAATCCAGTGGGAGTCGTAGGAAAGTCCACCACTTCTACCACTGTTCCTGTTCCTGTTCCTGTTCCTGTTCCTGTTCCTGTTCCTATGACAGGGCTACCAATACCCACCCCTGAAGATGAGCCTCCGTAATTGATGGCTGCATCACTGACCGTAATTATTCCTAATTCAGCTAAATCTCTAGGTGTCAGTGCTCGATCCATGCCGTCACCGCGCTTACCTTCAAGCACTTCGACACACTCTTTGACCGCCTCACTAAAGTTAAATTGGGATTCTTCGTCAGCCAGCTCAGTGGGTATGGATGGTGTGTCTAATCGATTGGCCATTATGTAAGCTCACTCATACTAGAGGCGATGTACACGCTGTTTACAATATCAGTGCCGACGATCTTGACTTCATACTGATTAGATCTGTAGCCAGAAGGAAGTCGGAAGGCATTCTCATTAAGGACGGCTTGAGTATAAATCAATCCACTCTCGGCATAGACGGAAAGGGTAATGTTTGAATACGACTCTGCTTCGACACGAGCCGCTGCCATATTGATGGGCCGTCCTACCTTGTATTGTTTGGAATGCCATTCGTAGGTACTATTAGCTCCGGCATCAAACTGCTGGATCTGCAAGGTGTCATCAATAAAGTACAACGCATCGTCTTCAGGGTTAGCATAACCACCCGTAACCCCCTCCACATCGATTAAATCGGTTAGGAGCATTTGATCCAGATCAAAGATAAACCCTTTCTGAACGGCATCCACTGTATAGAAACCAATGTACCGTCCTTCATGCATGTACCCATGCATTGTCTCAGGCTTCATAGCTTGCCACTGGGTGCGACTTAACACTCTATCTGTAGCAAGAGTAGCCGTTGTTCCAGCAGCCGCTATAAGTCCATCTGGAGAGGCGTACATTACATACTTACCCATACCTACAATGGATCGCTTTGATACGCAAGATTGATTCTCTCTCATTCGAGCGATCGTCATATTACTGGGGTGAGCACCTTGAGCCACATAAGGAAATGCCTTGGTGGTTACAATCAAACTACTGCCCACTGCTTTAATGCCGACAATAGGAAAGTCAGTAGACATCCTGTACTTAGTGGGCCATGCGTGAGGCATGAATGGCTCACAAAACATCACCTCATTGTCTTTAAATCCAGCCAGAATACCGTTGGATAATGAAGTTAATCCGATCATTCCAGCTGGGGGTGCAGACCATCCAGTAGACGGCAAGACACCACCCACCTGTAAGGAGGAAAGAGCGTCTGAGTAAGAGCTTTCCGACAACAAAACCTTAGCAACAAACTGATACTGAGTTCCGGCTGCTGCGGTAACTGTGCGGTAAATATATTTATGCGTCACGTTGTAGGCAGCATCTTCCGCTGTCTGCATTAATGAGACTGTTGCTGTCTGGCTAGTCGGGTATATGTCAAACACTGGGCTGGGTGAGGATGGTGGCCCCTCTTCACCATTAGCCGTGACAAAGGTGTACACATAAGACCGTGTCTCTTTTATTTCACTACTTGATTCAGCTGGCGTATCCCCCACCGCACTAGCTGCTGGCGCTGCAGACGGAGCTGGAAGTCCAAGAAGAAATGAGAATGATGGGAATACTGTGCCTGCACCAATAGCGACTGTGTTTTGAGTCACGCGAGGCTTCATCTCATCTGTAGAATCACCGGTGAAATATACTCGATTAGAGGTGTTTCCCGCTACTGGCGAACGAACAACATCGACGTCTTCGTCCCACCGCAACCACTGAACAACGCCATCAACCGTATCGTACTTGTACAAACTGTTCTGTGTGCCACCAACTTCCGAGGAACCAGTCGCCAGACCCAATGCGCGAATAGGGGCTAAATCCCCTGAATCTAAACGGCAGTTAATCGCTGTTGTAGCCGATCCTTCGGGAAGTAGTCGAGCTGACATCTTAGGGGCAGTGCCCTTAAATACGTCTATCTTTATTAGGGCCATGAGCGTATCTCTAGCAAACTATTTTAATGAGGGGACTTTAGAAGACAAAAGCTTATCCAGCATGCCTCTCATCCCGTAAATCACAACGATCATTCCAATCAGTATGTACTGATACCACTGAGGCATCTTCTCTATCACTTCAAATCCACGAAGCGCATACACATCCATACTAGGAATAAACGCTAAGACCATCGGCGTCATAAATACGATAAGAATAATTTCATCCTTATAGGATTTCTCCATGTTATTCATGGCGATCTGGTCTAGGTCGAATGATTGGGTCTGGCCTTGCTCTGCCATTTTAGTTTTAGACAGGGCGACAGCCATAGCCGTTTGAGCTTTAGCTTTGATAACAATTTTATCACCCTCCAGCTTTACCTTAGCTAACTCCTGCTTGCCCTTGAAATGGCCACCTACTCGGTTGACTAATGCACCAATGATTGAACCCCACATAGAACCTCCTAATAACTCCAAACGGTAGGACGAGGGAAGCCATCTTCCGCTGTTAAATCGTCCAAGTGGATAAATCTTGAACCGCCTTTCTGAGCAACACCGATACCGGTCATGCCATACTTAAGAGCGATTTCAATCAGACGGTGAGCCTTGTCACCTCTGACGGCTATATCAATAGCATGTCCTGAAGCATGTGCTCCGGGCTTTTTCTTTCTTGCTTCGATGGGATGGGTTGGATGACGGTAGGCTGAGGTTACTGTAAAAGGAAAGTCACAGACCTCTCGGATGGCATTAACCTTTTCCATAAAGGCTTCATTCATTTCACATTCGCCTGAGTGGGAGCACTTGAGTTCGTCTTCAGAAAAGTAATTCATAACAGTTAACCGTTGTAGTTTGCAAAGAAATAACCCACAGCGCAGGTTACGATAATAAATCCTATCCGCTCTAACACTCTGGCAACGCCTCCAGCCTTTATTACAGCGGTGTTTAATTGATCTAGTCGGTTGCTATGGACATCCAATCTCTTGTCTTGGGTTGCTTGATGAAGGTTGAGGTGGTCGATCTTTGTCTCCACCGCGACTAACTGAGAAAGAGCATCCACAAGCTTGTCTAACTTAGCTTCTATCCGATCAAATCTTTTATCGGTGTCCATTAATACTTCCTTTTTCTTTGCTTTAACAACACTCATAAGTGACCCTGTTTTATATAAATCGCAACCCCGAACAACGCACCCATGATTACAATCATTATTAGCCCCACTGTAATTCCAACGGTCAAATTAGCTTCAAGTTTTTTAGCTCTCAATAATTTCCGTTTAGCCTCAGCTTGCTGGGCTTCTTTTAATTCTCTGGTGTATGCAGCCTTGAATGCCACAAAGTCCTTCCATCCATGCAACCGCTGTTTATTAAGCATAAACCTCAGTTCCTCTTCCTGCCTGACAAGGGCTTCCTTTGCTTGGAAAGCCTCTAGTACGTTGCCAGACCCACTAGCTACTTGTTTAGCTATCGCCTTTTCCGCTCCAAAATATTTCCCTAGAGATGCACCAGCGTCAGCAATTTCCTTTCCGTTTGCTAGTGTGGTTTTGATAACTGCAAAGGCAGCATTCGCAATAGCCAATTCTGCTAACATATCCATAACCTCCGAGAATGATAATGTTCAGATAGCTCATAAGGAGCTGCGGGTGGCTGCACTGTGGTGTAGTTCTGTAGCCGATATTCAGTCTGTGGTTCAATAACATGAGCCTGCCCCTGTGGTGCTTGAGTAGAGGCTAGGCTAATAGGATAAAGTTCAACAGGTGAAGACCACATCAAATACTCCTAATGTCCTTAACACAAAAAGCCAAGACTGATTTATCGTCTTTCATCTTCACAACTGAGTAGCCGACAAAAGGGCTGATCACAAGATCGAAACCATCTATCTTGGCAATGTCCACCAACTCTAATCGACACTGACTTAGTGTGGGATAGCCAGACACAAGTACAGGAAGCGTAGGCTCTGAACTTGCTAACATAGTGGCTATCACGATTAGATACATGTTGGCTCTCTTTATTACAGGTATAAAAAAGCCCCGACAATCGAGGCTCTGCTCCGGATGATCCGGTGTTACTCTGGATCGTCTGATCCTTCTGGCTCAACCCAATCTGCATTAGCAGCCCATGTTGTGCCATCGAATGTATGCTTGCAGCCAGCCCAACCAGTAGGCGCAGTCACACCTTCAACCAACGTACAGTTACTCGTATTCATATCCCCAATAATAAAATCAGGAGTGGTGATAGAATCTGCACCCATAGTAATGGCTACTGTGTTTGCGAACATGTACTTGCTGATGTTTGTGCCGTTCTCGATAATCGTCTTCATGTTAAATACCTTTAATTAAAATTGAGGTTGATGATAGTGCCCTACCCACTTCTACAGATGGGGTATCTGCGGTGGTAGCTAACGTACCGTCTACTTGGGCGTAGTAAACTGAATTAGGAGTTAGCCCTGTTTGGTTAGTGGATACACCAGAAGGTAGCGTCACAGTAGCTGTTTGAGTATCTGTGTAGGCTGCTGTTGTGGTTCCGATAAAGTTGGTAGCTGTTAAATTAGTTACCATTTCAGTTACTGAAGTTGTCACCTCTAACGTTCCTACAATTACGTTGGTAATTAATGCTCCAGACCTGTAAGCAATTACACAATTACTCGGATTATTAGGATCAAAAGACACTGAGTTGCTATTTGTTGTGCTTGTAGTGTCTGAGTTATACACGTATGGGGAACTTAAAGTCATTGTAGTACCTGAAATTGTACCTACTACGGCGGTACCATGACCACTATTTCCGTTATCCCTATACGCAAGTACAAATCTACCTAAATTATCTGGCTCAAAATCTATTGATATAGTGTCGGCACCAGTTGAACTAAACACAACTGGTGTACCATAGGTGGTTTGGCCCGAAGTCAGTGTCCCCACTACTGCACCACCACGAAAAGAGGAGCCAGCATCACGGTAAGCAACTATAAATTTATTAGTATTACTAGGATCAAATGCTATTGCAACATTGTCGCAACTACTGTTTATAAATGTCCTCTCGCTGGAAAATGCTATAGAAGTACCTGTAATAGTTCCAACAACTGCCCTACCCCAATTATTGTAATTCGCGTCTTTAAAAACAATTACACACTTGTCTGCCGTATTAGGATCAAAAGCAACACATGTTTCATAAGCACCGTTATTGCTGTTAAATGAAGCTCCTGAGCCATAGGATATCGACGTTCCTGAAACTGTTCCTATTATTGCGTTACTACCACCACCCATCCAAACAACTATAAACTTTCCAGCAGTATTAGGATCAAATGATATTGATACATACCAAGTAGATGTTTGTGATGTTGGAGTAAACGGATACTCGTTACTAAAAGACAATGATGTACCGGAAAGTGTTCCTACTACAGACGTACCGTATTGGTTGTTGCGCTTAAAAACAACTACAAATTTACCTGAAGTATTTGGGTCAAATGCAAAATCAATCTCACTCATTGGGGTAACGTACTGCGATACTCGAGTCTCACCGGTAAAGGCTATTGCAGTGCCTGTTATGGTTCCTACAACTGCATACCCAGCACCATCAGTATCTTGAAAAACGAGTACAAATTTACCTGCATTGAATGGGTCAAATTTGACTACCGCATAATGGCTAGTTGTGGACTGATGCGCATATGCGCTTCCCGCTGGTATGCTACCAGCAGTAGTTGTAACTACAGTTGTCACAGCTGAATTGACAACTTCAACAGTGCCATCACTCTTTAACACTACGGGACTACCGTTAGGTAAGGTACCTGATGCAACGAAGTCAGCTACCCCACCTTTTTCATCAGCATACTTAGTTGTTTTAACTGAGCCGTCTGTAGATAACAACGTTGCTAGGTTTCTTGCTTTGCTCATGTTAATAAGCCTCTAATAAAATTGCGGTTCATGGGTATTACACTGTCTTTAATAAAATTGGTTAATCACTTATTATTCCCACGGACTTATGTCTAACGAGTTAATATAATAAGTTCCGGAAGTATTAGTAGTAACAGTCCTCCACCGTATATAAGCTGTACCAGTAAAATTTGCAGTCCAAGTTCTTGATGAAGCGCCTGATGCAGTAATTTCTGGAGACAACTCTGTTGAAGATCCAACTCCCGGGGCATCATTAAGTACTTCAAATGTCGTTCTTTTTCCTGACGGAAATGTGGCAATATTCATTGTAAAGGTATAAGTTGTTCCGTTAGTACAATCAAAAGGTCTGTAAAATCCAGCATCATAAGCCCCGCTTTGTTGGAACACTAGTTGGGTACCATTAAATACCCAGCTAGGAGTACCAGTATTAGAGCCGAAGGAAGCTAATATATCTGAATAATTAGCTATAGTAATATTTGCTGCTGGTAAACTAAAATCCAAAAATCCTTGAACGAAGTTAAGTGCAAATGTACTAGCAGATGTCACCAAGCCAGTTGCACCATCAGTCACACTGAACGTAATACCGAATGTTCCCGCATTTGCTGCGTCTGTACTAGGTGTAATAGTAAACACATTGTCTGCTTGA
>TARA_R110002126_G_scaffold287993_1_pt1 | contig 48813 bp, 80 predicted proteins | sample TARA_R110002126 | Tara Oceans TARA_R110002126 (sample SAMEA4397536) | marine metagenome | biome: Polar Biome; feature: [DCM] deep chlorophyll maximum layer (ENVO:01000326); material: water (ENVO:00002006), including particulate matter (ENVO:01000060) such as... | depth 30 m | reverse complement strand
ATTCTTAATATTACTCATTCTTAAAGCACTACTAAAAGGTTCACTTCCAAACAAAACAATAGCCCCGTTAGGTTTGATAATTCTGTTTAGTTGTTCCCACATCAAATCGAAGTCAATAACGCTATCCCATTTACAAGCAGTTGTTCCGTATGGTGGGTCTGTTATAATAGCATCAATAGAACCATCTTCAATCGTTTTCATTACTTCGAGGCAGTCGCCTAATCTTAAATCTATCATGTTAAAATAATTTATATTCGTTCTCTTTAATTCTCTGCTCTGCTATCTTGAAATAGGTTTCATCCATTTCAATTCCTATCCCGTTTCTGTTAAGGTTCTGAGCCGCTACCAAAGTACTGCCTGAACCCATTGTGAAATCTAAAACCGTTTCACCTTCGTTTGTGTAGGTTTTAATTAGGTACTCCATTAATAATATAGGTTTTTGCGTTGGGTGTACTTTTCCTGTCATATTATGGCAAGCTTTAAACGCTTGTATGCTTCGAGGGTAGTATTGGTCGCTTTCATACCTTACAATAGGTATTGCCTTCCCGTAATTATCACTTTTACCTCCGCTAGCTTTCTTCATCATTTTGCCTTTTGTCATTTGTGGGTTGTAGACACTTTGCTTTTTATAAAAAACAGATGCTATCTCGTGGTATTTCATAGGTCTTTTTTTAGCAAGCATACTGCCACTTGGTCTTTGTTTATCCCAAATCCAATCATACTTATAATTTTTAATATTACTCATTCTTAAAGCACTACTGAACGGCTCACTTCCAAATAACACAATAGCACCGTTTGGCTTTATAACTCTATTAAGTTGTTCCCACATCAATTCAAAATCTATAACACTATCCCATTTACAAGCTGTTGTACCATACGGCGGATCACATATAATTGCATCAACCGAGCCACTTTTAATGCCTTTCATTAATTCTAAACAGTCCCCTTTTAATAATTCTATCATATTTTTATTTTAATTGCAGCCAAATATTTTTTCACACTCATTATAAACATTAAAACTATAAATAAACATAGGCAAAGCGGCTGTACTAATCTCAGGAGTGAACCCATCCATTAAATACTGGTTAGAATCTACAAAAATCTTCTCACCAGCTAAAACGTTTTTCAAATATTGGTGTAAATAATAAGGTATTTTTTCAAACAATGAAACGTTTTTCACGTCTAAAATAATTGTACTCGTCCTAATGCTTCCAAACGTTTCAACTTCTACGCTTCCTTCTTCATTTTGCAATACAGCGTATATACCTATTCTGTTTGAATATTGGAAATTTGAACTACCTACAAAAACATCTCCAACCCCGTAATAATTCCCACAGCAATCCAAGTAACTATAGATACTTTCTAAGTATAGCAAACTATCACATCCTACCATCTTTTTGAAATTCTCAGTACAAAATACTTCTACTTCAGCCGCTACGCTATCAAAAACCCGAAACTTAACAGAAAAACAAGTACCCGCCAAGGCTTCGCAATCATCAAAATCAAGCCTAATCGTTTGGTAAGAACCAACGCCCTCCGTATATCCTACTACATAATCACTAGCAAATGCCGTGTAATCTGTAGAAACTACTACATCATCAGAGTTTATTAATTCAGCCGTTATAAATAAGCCCCAGCCGCTTACTGGGTTAGTTGGGTCGGCGTTATATTCATCAATAACCCTCAGTTGAATATCAAAACTATTACCCGCTTCATATTTCAAACAATACGACGTTTCCCCGCCTTGCAAGTTGCAATTGAATAACTGAGCGCAATCCTTTGCTATTAATTCACATGAAGCTCTACAATCTACCAGCGACGGTAAGCAAACCTGCCTACCGTAACTTTGTAAATCTATATTCTCTTCCCCGTTTGCTATATTTAGATAATTTGCCATATTCTTATATTAAGTTGTTACACACCCCGTTCTTGTACCGTATACGCTTGCTCCAGCTGTTGCCCATCGCAACCTGTAATAATTAACAGGAATATCTGAAGCAGAAATATTAATAAAATCAACATAACCCGCCCCATTTGTTCCGCTACTTATTGAGCCGACTGTAAAACCTTTTGCCAAAGCATCTGTTTCTATGTCCGCCCTAAGTGTTGCAATCTGAGCACCCGTATAACCGCCAACTTGACCAACATTTGTGCCATCTGAATACTCTAAAAAGGCGTTCCCCTCTGTTAATACTCCATTCCATTGAATCGTACATAGTGTGCTGCTCGAAGTTTGAATACATCCAGTTAAAACACCAGTTTCAACCCCATAATCTTCATATAATATCTCTATAACGTTTAACGGCAAATCAGTTGAATATATACAAACATCGTTGAAATCTCCCCCCGCTCCATTTGTTAAAACTTCTACCTGGTCAAACGCATAACCATTTGTGGTTAGATAATTTGAAATGTCATCTATTAATAATTGAGACTCACCAGTTACATATAAGCCGCCCGCTGGACTTCCTAAATTTGGTGTTCCTCCGAATGCTTGAAAACCAATGTTACTCCCGCTCGTATCTGGTGAAGTAAAACAAATTGTACAATATTGGGGGCAATTGCCAGCTGCAACGGTGTTGGTTGTAACAGGCATAGAAATAGTCCCAGAATAATTGCAGCCGTTAGAACGGTTTAAAACGTAGGTATATTCAGAAGTTGTATTGGATACATTCAACAAAGCACTAATGTTACCCGTCAAAACTCCATTAAATTGATACGTCCCTATAATAGAACCGTTATAAGAAAACTCTATATTGTCAACTTCAATAGCTGTTAGCTCCGTTAGTGTAAAAACCGTATTAAATTGGTACTGTGAAGAGTTAGAGGAAACCAAAGTTTGCGCCAATTGGATATTAATACAGTCGCAAGTTGTAACACCTAAAGCGCCTTCATATATCAAAATAGTATTAAAACAATACTCGCTTTGGTTTGGGTTTAATTCCGATAAATCCACCCCAAATTGGAAGTTATCATTTAAATTAATTGGATTAATAGGACTGAGTGCGGAAACTATATTAGTATCTGACTGGCTAATATTTGCATTGACGTTATTGTTCTCTTCTTTCATTCCGCCTTTCGTGTTGTAAGTTACAGCACCTTGCGTATATTCGCCCGTTAAATTTGAGGAAAAAACAGGATATAAAAAGCCTTGATAAGAATCACAAATTTCATCAGTTACGGCGGTTGCTGTTTCGTCTAAGATATTGACTAATGAAATATCAACCTCGTTAAAAGTACGAAAATTCAAATCTACCGTTTTCCTTATATAATCGGTTACCGTATTTGTCCCATCAAAATAGGTAAATTTCCACTCACCTACGCAATATTTAATTATATTCAAGTTTGCCCAATCTTCTTCCACTCTAAATACAGTAGAATATACCCTATTGGTAGCCGTATCACTATCTATTTGAGTATTTAAAGTTAAGCCAGTTAAAGGGGGCAAAGTCACGCCGTTTAGTGGTGGGCTATTAAGCAAGAAGGCAGAAAACGAAACTAAATTTATATCGAAATCACCTGAAGCATTCGCAGCAAAAATAGCCGCCAAATATTCTGTTTTATTGTGGTCGAAATATACCTTTACCCTCTGAGTGGGTACGATTCCGCTGAAGCTATCCCCATCCGTTATCGTATTGTCAAAATCATGTAAAGCTATTGAGGTTTCAACCCCTCCTGTAATCGCTGGCATATTATTTATTTAAATATTCTTTATTCTGAGCACTATAAAGGTTAATTTGTACATCTTCTATTTCGTTGCGTAATATCGAACTTACAGCACCTTTGCAGCCCTTCTTATCGCATTTTATTAACTCCCAATGCTTGTTATACAAAAAGGAACAACCAACCTTAGAACGTGTCAAAGGTTGGTTAAATTCTAAACCGCATTTAGTACATTTACAGTTTTTTCTCATTAATTATCGCTAATTGTGTGGAAAAGTAATTGATACTGAAGAAATTCTACTTTGCCTTGGCACTCTTCGTATTGGTCGTAATCGTGCAAAGCTGCACACGCGTCCCTTCTACATTGCATTATCTCAATCTCAGAGAATATATTAAAATACTCATCTTCTTTGAGCTCTTTAATAACATATAATTTGTACTCCTCCATAACAACATTCAATTTACGGAAAATAACCCGTATTTCCTAATTTTCCACCTCTTTTATTATAAAAATTATCGTATTGTTTTTTAATTGGTCGTTCGCTGTAATCGTCAGCTTTCGCCAATATTCTTTATTATCGTCAATTAGCTTATTTTCGCGTACTAATTGGTCAATCATACATTTCACCGTAAATGCAATATTATCTACATCGTGTTTGCTCCAATATTCAACTTCTACCTCGAATTTAAAAAACTTTGGCGGGTTAGCCTTTCTAATGATGTTTTTCAGAAGTATTTCGAGTTTATTAACTTTAGTTTTTAGCGCCCTCCATGATAGGCTTTTAGCTGAATTAATAGAGATTATACTACCGTTGTATTCTAGTTTATATTCTGTCATTTTTATTTTTTAAAGCTTCATTGTAGGCATCGCTATACTTGTTATAAGCTTCGGCTGCATCTTCTACCGCTTTTGCTGCCTTCCTCATTTGCTGTTTTAAGTCATATAGAGTATCATGCAACTCAAAGAAATTTGTAGCTGATTGAGTAAGCGCATTAAAAACTGGGTCTGTCATCTTTTTTAAATATTCTTCTTCAGTCATTATTTAGTGGTTTTTCAAGTTCTACAAGAAAATCACATGTTGCTTTTTCATACACATCCATTAGTACACGGCATTCGTGATTACAGATAAAATACTCTTTATCCCCATAATCAATTGAATTAGCTAAATCTTCTAATGAATAATTAACGTTACAACTAGCTTCAATCATATCCTTTCTTAGTTGTTCTAATTTTGTCATAATGATAATTTTTATAATAAGATAAATAATACCGCTGCTAACGACAATAATAGGATCAAATCTAATGCGGTTATATTAACCCCTTCGCCGTTGTTTTTACTGTTATTTTTCATTTTTATTGTTTTATGATTTAATAATTTAAAAGGTTCTAAAACTATGCCAAAGTTTTAATTAATTGTTATTAAGATGCTTCCTGAGGGCTTGTATTAGTTGTGCCATCTCTTCAATAATGATACCTAGGTTCAGTTTATCCGACGAAGCGTCTTTAATAGTTACGCCCGCTTTGCTGATGCCTTTTATTGTGTCATTCCATTCTGTGCTGCTCATTCCGATACCGTCTAATTTATCGGTTTTTATTGGCGCTGGTAAACTTCCGCCAACTGATTCAGGAATGTCCTGCGGAACGTGCGCCATGATGTTCTTTAGCTTTGTCCGCTTCGACGTGTCTATTAACTGAACTGTGTGGTCGTTGTTGAACGCATCGAACCCATCTACAAAAGCGTGCGCAACCAAGAGAGCAACCGATATGTTTTTTTTCTCTTTTTGATAATCAATCATTACAGCCAAATCTCCTGCTGCATTCCAAAAATTCGGAAGGTCACGATTTTTTGGTTTACTCCAAATTGAGTTTGCTACTTGAACGCGTCCACTTTTCGAAACAATATATGTATCGTCTAATATTAATTTCCATTTTGCCATTATTAATTATTTTTATTGTTATTAAAAAACATTCTTTTTTCTTTAGGGATCAACTCCATAATAGATTCTAGAGATGGAGCTGAGTTTTCGCCCAAAAACTCTTTTTTTAAATTTTCTAATGACGCAAATTCATAAGTATAAACAGTCCGTTTTAAAACTTTTTCGACTGCTTGATGAAAAATGCTAAAAGGAATTGCAAACCTATCTTGGAATAATTGGAATTGAACTTTTTCTTCATCGTTCCAATATTCATAAAGTTTTTTAGTGTAAATTAAAATTGCTTCTTCTTTTGTAATCTGTCTCATCTTATTAATTATTTTTATTGTTTTATGATTTAAAAAGTTTAAATATTTTACCATCCTGTTCTAACGTAATTATCTTCATTATACTGCTCTAATTCATTAGCAATATCCCTTAATGATTGTATTAACTCTTTATCAATACGCTTATTTAATTGTACTACATCTTCAGAAATTCTACTATCCCAATTTTCTACAATGACATCTATTGTTTTATTCTTACCTTTACCTGTATGTTTAGTGTATATGTGCATTTTTATTGTTTTATGATTTAATAATAAAAAAGGTTCTAAAACTATGCCAAAGTTTTTAATCTCTTGATATGTACCTAGAGTCTACTTCGCCGCTAAATTCAAAATGGAGGTAAAATGTTATCTGCTCGCCGTCTGGGTATTCCTCATTATGCTTTTGCCCTGCTTCCATTGCTTCATCTGGAGTGTCATAACTCACGCCCCACGACTCAATAGTTTCAACACTAACTACACCTTCATCTAATTCTTTTATCCGTGTGACGTTAAAACAAGGATAAAATGTAATTACCGTTTTAGTCTCCTTCCTGATAGCTGCGTTCCATTCTGTACTGGTCATCCCTAGCCCGTCTAAAGTATCGAAAAGCGTGCCGTCTTCGAGTTGCGGAATGTCCTGCGGAACGTGCGCCATGATGTTCTTTAGCTTTGGTCTTTTCGACGTGTCGATTAACCGCAATTCGTGGTTAGTGTTGAACATATCAAACCCATCAACGAAAGCGTGCGCAACGAGTCGAGCGACTGACATAGTGACGATTCGGTGTTCGATTGTTACCGATAACTGCCCCGCGATGTTAAAGAATTGCGGTACGTCGTTTCTTTTCGGTCGACCTAAAGTCGTAGAATAGTCCCCTTTTTTTTGAACTCTTCCGTTAGTCGATACGACGTATTTATTATTTAATATTAATTTCCATTTTGCCATTATTAATTATTTTTATTGTAAATTAAAATTGCTTCTTCTTCTGTAATCTGTATTATCTTATTGATTGTTTATAATTCTACTTTATATCTTCTATCATCTTCCACATCTACTAATTCACCTCCAATTTTATCGTAAATTTTTTGAATAGCACATGATGAAAATTCAGCATCAGAATAAAAAGAATCAACTCCGATAGTTGATAATTCATTTTTCAATTGATTATACATTTTTGTTGCAACTCCTTTATTTTGATTTCCTTCTAAAACTTCCGTGTCCCAAACTTGAGTCCTTCCATCTTCGTTTTCTAATGAGATAGACCCAACAACCTGAGTATTTATAATAGCTTCAATTTTGTATTCTGATTCTGATTGAGTAAAATTAAAAGTCATTTTGTAAAAGTTTAAAGATTTAATAAATATGTTTCTTCCTAAGTACCTTACAAATATACAGAACATTTGTTTAATAAACAACATTCCGCAAAAAAAAAGGGGATTATTTTTCAGCTCATCCCTTTATTCTTATTTTTTCTTCGCAATTGAATCCGTAGAAATTCTTAACCAATAAGAAACGTCAGGATTCCCTGGCGTCCAGTCGCCCTTTGTTGGTGAATTTTCCCAAAATACCTTGCGGAATTTACGAACACCCAGCATGGCGTCACGGCTCGAATTGTGCCCAGTTTCAACGTGGGACAATTTATTAAATTCAACGCATTGAGCGTCAAAGCCATAGGCGGTCAACACGCGTTCACCTATTTCAGGTAAATAGTCAGATACTGAAATCCAAGGTAGTTTTTCACCACTTGGATACTCTTTTTGGTTCTCGCAGCTTGGAAATTCTGGATACTCCATTGTTTATTTTTTAAAAATTAATAATAATGTAATCTACACCTTTTTTATTTAATAAACAACATTCCGCAAAAAAAAAAGGATTATTTTAAGTTATTTTAGTGGATATTGTTTTCGATTGTTTTCGCCTAAATTGCTTAGTAATAGTTATATTGTATTCTCCTTTAAATCCTACTCCTGCTATCCATATTCTATGGCATCTTATATACTTATTATTAATTTCAAAAAACGAACGGTTAAAGCCACTATAGTCATTTTTGTCACCAACGATAGGTATAATGTTATTTAATACGTATTCATATTCTTCATCTTTCTTAGGTATATATTCTACATTTTCTTGCTCATTAAAATACTCCATAATTTCATCATTCATATGAAACCATTCGCCCCTTTTATGATATTTATCAAAAATCAAATGCAATTTTGATTCAGATGAAAGCCCACCTTTAATAGTATTTAATAAAGTTAACTTGTTACTATTCCCACATTGCAACTGGGACAACCTTTTTAATGGGTCACAATTAGTATAACCAATCTTAATAGCTTGTGCTGAGTAGTCAGCAATTAAATAAATCATTATATATATATTAAAAAATAGGCTCACTTAGTTGTTACGAGCAACCAAATGAACCTACATTAAAAAATCTTATATACAAATGTGAATCCTCGTAAAAAACACATTTTTTGCCTATTATTTTATTTATTCAGCATCCCCGCATCTATATTAGTGTTAATATAGTTAGTATATAGTAATATACTATTATTAGTTTCCCAATAGGAAAAGAAAGGTTAAAAAGCTAAAGAATCATTTGACCTTTGCTCTCACCAATCTTATTTATTTCCTAAGTAATATTAATTATTCTAATGAGCTTTGGCAGTTTTCTATTTCTTTAACTGCTTTTATGGCACGCGGTTTAAAACCGTCTTATAGGTTGTCTTGTCACTCGACCGTCCTTAGGTAGACAACAAAAAGAATAATTAACATTTCAAAAAGGCGCATCTATGAAATCCTTTCTAACCAAAATCTTACCTTCTTTAATATGGCTTTAGATTCTCAAAAAAAGGGGCACAAAATTTAACCTCACTTAAAAAATAAACCCAGCTTTGTACTAACAACAAAGGCGGTTATTTTAACAAGTGTAAATATACAAAAATACATTGGCAATTCCTAATACTAAAAGCGTTATTTAAAAAATACTTATTACGCTTTTACGGTAGGGGCAAAAAAAAAGTGTTTTCCTCGCTTCGAGTACTCACACTTAATATTTAACCGATGGTTGATAAATATGCCCTTAGGACTTCTATCTTACTGTGTAATGCTTTTCTTCCTTGTTATATATGCTATAGCCATTCTTTTCCGTGTTGGATTCCACATTTTGTATGTATACCATGTGCCATCTTCTTTAATTTCTATTTCCTTATAATACTCAACACTTTTTGGCTTCCTGTTAGTGAATTTACCAAAAACTTCCTCTCCTAAAAAATCTTCCAATTTACAAAATTCATTTAATATAGGCATAACTAAAAAGTTTAATTGTTTTTGTCTTATTGACATACCAAAGATACAGAACATTTATTTAATAAACAACATCCCACAAAAGAAAAAGCGTTATTTAAAAAATTTTTCAATTGAGATAGGGTAAAAATTATCCCCATCTGGCACTTCGGAGTCAGTTAATGTGCCTTTAAATATTGCACCTCTTCCTAATTGTGAATATTGATGAAAAGGACTGTTTGGACTTTCAATCGCGTCTTCTACTTCTTCAATCGCTTCTTCTAAGGTTTCCGCTTCCAATTCAAAACCACATAAGCCTTCCAGTAATTGAACATAAAGACCATCAATTACGTTGATGTCATCTTTATCACAACCCAACATTTCAGCTAATTTTTTCTTTTTGATTTCTCCTTTCTTAAATGAAGTAGAATGAAAAGATTGACCTCTTTCTAAATCTATTTTTGCATCTGTTGTGAATCTTACGAAAAAAGCCATAATATTTCTTATTTAATTGTTTTGTCTTATTGACCTTACAAATATACACCTTTTTATTTAATAAACAACATTCCGTAAAAAAAAAGCCAGATAAATTAATACCTGGCAAACGGGGGATAGTCAAGAAAGCATATATAGGCTTAAAACCCAAAAGATAAACAGGTAGAGTATAATCTTTTTTTCTTTATTTGTCATTGTGAATATATTTTATATGTTTTCGCCTTGTGTAAAGCTTTATAAGCCAATTCATAGGCTTCATTAGCTTTGAGAGTTAACGCTAATGCTTCTCGAACAGCTAACTTTAGTTTCTCTAGTTTTTCTTTTTCTTCTTTTTTAGTCATTGTTTTGTTGTTTTAAAGATTATTATTTTTCAATTTTAAACTCAACACTTCCAATAATTAGCTCCATCCCACTAAGTAGAGCCCTCTCTATGCTTGGTCTTTCATCCATAGCGACCCTTTTCCCCGTCTCTACAGTCATAGTAAGCCAAAAGGTACTATAACCAACAGTCCTAAATTTCTCGTCCTTAATTGTCTTTATTTTGTACTTCATTTTATTTTTGTTTAATTGTTTTTATGAGGTTAAAATATTTGCGTCATATTCTTCATTACTGATTTGTTTATAAACTAAAACACAACAATCATCTCCAGTTTCTGACTTAAAAAAGGCTTCAAACTTATTTGTAATAAAAAACGCGCCACTTGTTGCATAGTACACCCTACCGTGCCCTTTACTGTGTGCATATGAAACAAAGTAATAGCTTTTCATTTTCTTTTTCATCTTTTAAGTTTTCTACCTCAGCTTCATTGCTAAGACATACCAAAGATACACTAATAACACTAAAAAACAAACTAATACAAAACATTTACATATTATTCAATAAAAACCCGCTTTCATTAGGTATTAGCTAACAAAAGCGGGCAAAAAATAACAATTATTCATTAATCTATAACATTATGTTAAGTAGGATTAAATTAGTTTTATTTAGTTTGGTTTTGCGTACTTTTTACGCAATTACAAAAGGTATTCTTTCCAATGAATAAACCTGCCATCATACTCAATGTTTCCTTCCCTGACCTCATGATCAATGCGTTTTTCGTTTTCAGTCCACTTGCCGTAATACTTTACTTTTGTAACTATATCTTGGAAAACGAGTCTATATTTTTGCATTGTTTTTTCTTAAAATTATTATTAATAAACCAAAGATACACTAAAAAAACTATTAATACCTAATTATTAAAATTATATTTCAAAAATAAGCTAATCCCTATACTGTTATTCTCTGAGCTATATTTTTTTAATCCACGCGGCGCAAAATCACCCATTAAGCCTACACCTAGCCTCTTATTAACTGAATACCCAAGCCCAACGTTATACACTTGGACGGGTTTAAAGTCGCTTAAATCGCTTCTAAAGCCGTAACCTGCCAAAATTGAAAGTTTATATCTTGTTTCTGGTTTCCTAAAAACATAATTTGCCGTTTTTTCGGTAAACTCATGCGAAATTGCGGCTAAATTAGATATTTCTTTTGAACGGTTTTGTAAAATAGTTAATTTGAGTAATTCGTTTTCATTTTGCAATGATTGATTAATCTTATTTTCTATTTCTTTTGTAATTATTACCGAATCGCAAGAAAAATAAACATATTCAAAAATAGTGTCGAATTTAGCAAAGTCATGGTACTTTTCTTTGTAGTAGCCTTCCATTTCAAGTGCTCCTGTTGTCTCGGTTTGATATGCTTTGTTTTCCTGCTCTAACGAAAAAACCCTATCCTTTAATTCCAGGATTAATTGGGTCTTTTGGTCTACAGTTTGCAAGCTGCAACTTTTCCAATTCGAGATTAAAAAAGTTAACGAAATGGCAAAAATAATCAAAGAAACTGCTAATGTAATCTTCTTTTTCATAATGTTTTTTCATTTATGATTCGTAACACCTACCATCTGCGCAACTTCCGAACCCTTGTAATTCTTTTTTACAATGAATACAAGTCGTTTTGGTGGACGTTTTAAGACGTATCGGCTCTTCTTCGATACGGCAAATATAATTAAATAATATTATCGTTTGTTCGTCTATTTCGTCCTTGTTTCGCAGCATTTGCTCAAAATCAACATATCCAATCTTTTTTGCTAGACTGTCATAAAATCCAATATTCATAATTTTTGTTTTTTATTATAATGTTTGATAATTGTGTATATCTAGTTGTTATATTTAATGCTACTTATGTAGTTCAGCACACCTATAGCTAAAATTGTATTCATCATACCAAAAACTTCTACAATTCCACATATTAATAGGGTCTCCATAAACATTATTACCAAACTTTAACCCTCTTTCTTCTGCTTGTTTGCAACTGTCTATCACTTTAAATCTGTGATAAAAGCATACAGTCATAAATCTTAATATTTTTTTCATTTTATCTTTTGTTTTTAATAAACCGCACTAAAATATAACACAGTATATATTGCATTCGTGCCTCACGCACCATATACAAACGTTATGTACAATGCTTTAATATCGTTCTATGCCTAAAGTCTGTGATTGGCAAGAAGTTATTTCTGTATCGCTCCAAAATGAACACATACTTAATCCTCTAGGGTCTATATAATACCAAGTGCCTTTATATAACTTCCTGCCCCAGCGATACTGCGTAACATTAAACTTTAGGTTTAAAAATGTCAGCACAGTACATAACAACGTGTATAATTTATTGCTATTTTCTGCATTTTTGGAATCTAATTGTTTACTCATAATTTTGTTTTTATTTATTAATATTTATCTTATTTCACGCAACAAACCATACACAAATACGTTCTACGCAATTAAAAAAAGAACAGAAAGTTTACGTCTGAAGTAATCCCTTTTATCGTTATATTCTTGAGCAGTTAAAATTAACTCTGCCCCTCCGTTTTCAAAAAGTTTAACTCTTTTTGAACATTCGTCAATAAAACAGCTATCATTTATTTCCTCGAAATAAACAACCTTTGACAAAACATGACTAATGGTTAATATCGGGAAGTTTCCTTTATTCACAATAACCGTATCGCCTACTTTCACATTGTATGGATTTAGGCTTGTAAATCCATCTAAATATCTATTTAACATTTTGAATTATTTTAAAGTGTTAAAAAAATGCGTAGAACAAAATATATACGTTCATTCCTCCTATGCGGAGGAACGGACGCATATACGTGGGACGTTATAACTTACTTTGAATTTCCTTAATTAATACCCTTGCTTCTTTTGCGTCTTCAAATGAAACACCCCCCAAATGTGCCTTGTAAATTGCTTCCATTTCGATAACGGCTGAATTAAAAAGCGCCTTCATATCCTTTAATTCCTGCACGCTGCAAGTCCTCTTAAAGCGCTCTACCCTGCCAGTAAACTCAATACCTCCGTGAACATTTGCGTCCCGTGTTTCCATCCAAATTAACTCGCATTCGGGCACAATATTAAATGCTTCGTAAATCATAAGCGAATAAGTATCAAGTTGCAAATGAGCATCTACCCGCTCCTGTGTCCATTCCGCTTTTCCTGTTTTGTACTCTGTAACTTTTGTGTAATCTTCGCTGCACGCGTCTAAATAACCAATGACATAAAAGCCTTTTTGCTGCAACACCATGCAAACCTCTGCGGGGTCGTTAGACTTAACTTCATTAACTATTTCAAATAAATCTGCATCTATATTGAACAGGTTTTCTTCTTCGAGTGCATCCGACGCCCGACGTCCAAAGGTCATTTCCTTAGACGTATAAAACGGTTCTTTATAGATATATCGCTGAATCCATTGCCTCCTTGTAGATGTAGCTAAAAACGCCCGCAAAGCTGAATAAGATAAGTAATTTTTAGGTAATTTCATTAGTCATGTTTTTTATCATAATTAAAGCATCTTTTGTGTAAGATGTATACCGAACGTTCATTTTTGCCTTAATTTGTTCAAAAGTCAATCCTTTTGTTACGTAGATTTGAATAGTAGACTTTGTTTTTTTAAACTCAATTGCGTTAAATTCTAACCCCGCTTTTACTTCTGTAATTGGCAATTTTTCACTTTTTCCTCTTTTAAAATCTTCACTTTCATCTTCTCCAAAAACACCCAACTCATATAAGCCTGTTAGCTTCAAAACAACTCTACTCATTGCTCTTTTTTCTGCTATTTCCATAACATACCATGAGTTAGTGTTTCCTTCTCTAAACGTTGCGCCTTTTATAGCAGAGCCAAACGTCTCAATAGTTACTGAATCTTTTTTACCAATCCCCTTTATTACTGCAAAATTAGGCTCACACTTAATTACTTCATAGTTAATGCTTATCTTTTCAAGCCCTTGAACTTTTTCTATTCCACTTCGAGTAATGATAGTATAATGCTGGTGCTTAAAAACATCATCTTTTGTTAAGTTATACTTTGTGAAAATATCCACTAATTTACCTCTATTCATTTTAATTATTTTTTAATTATTTAATAACATAAATTTAGTCTTTAATATTGAATATTCCTACTTTTGATAATAAATAATCCTAGGTTTTTTAACCTTCATTTCAGTATATTTGCCAGTTGCCAAGTTTTTACTTTCAAGTATCTGCTTTAAAGATTCTAACGAGCGCGAAGGGTAAACCTCACATACAAAACGCCCGTAATTGTCTTTATATTTTGGGTAAATCTCTATTTTGCCATCTTCAAGTAATTCCCTAACTAGTTTTTTAGCTTGAAAAGCCTTTTTATTTTCTTCATAATTTTGGCTTTTCTTGTTAATTTCGTAGGTATCAACATTCAAAAGGCGAATAGTCATTATTTTCCTTTCAAAGTCAACCCCTCGCTTTTCTGATACTACCAATACGGAGCACTTAAAAGTGTCCCCGTCGTAATTTTCAATATAAGTACCGTCTAATTTCGGGTAGTAATTCTGAGCGTTAACGCTGCAAAAAACAGCTAATTGCAAAATGATAATTAATAATTGTTTCATGTTTTTTTTATTTAATTTGGTGTTTGATATTAGTAATTGATTCTTTATTTACTATTTCAAATGAACCCATTGATGGATTTACTGGGTTTTCATATACTGTTTCTAATTCCGCTTCCTGCGCTGCGTAGTCTAGTAATTTTGCCCCAAAAAGTTTCATTGCGTATATTGCAATATCTGTTTTGTTGCATATTATTATATTTTCATTAAAGTAATTAACTGACTCCTGAAAAACTTCTTGACATTTTGGTAATTCCATGTTTTTTTATTTAAAGATTTAATGAATTTTAACTCCTGACAAATGTAAGCATAATTTTCTAATAAAACAAATAACAGCCGCTATTCGTCAATTTTTCGATTCCTCAAAACTGCGAATAGCTTTTTGTTATGTGCAATTGAAAAAAAAAACTCTATTCGGTTAAAGAAAACTCTTTTAATGATTCTTCTTTTATCCAATTTTCAGATGCTTCTAAATCTAAAAAAATATTTTCAGATTTAAAAATATCTAAACCTTGATAGTAAATAGTAAATTCTGTTCTTTCAAAAGATGCTTCATTACCCATTGACTTATATCCTGAGATGCCCGCATCATGCGAAATGTGAACAAGTTTACCTTTAATTATTTCTTTTGTTTCTTTCCTAACGATGTAATAAAATTCGCCTAATTTTAGGTTATCCATAATGAATATTTTAAAGATTAATAAAAAAGTAGCACATAACAACACATCAACGCCAATACTCCCTATGCGGTCGTACTGCGTCGATGCACGACCGTTGTGCGCAATTAAAGAAAAGGACGTTTATAGTTTTGCAATAAAAGATTTAAAAAATTCCCGCCCATGATTTTGAGCAATTTAAAACACAAATAATCCCTCCCGTTTCGATTCATCTAAAATATGACTTCCTACATCTGGATGGACGCAATTTCTAAGAACTTGACCAGGACAATGATTATTTTTGTAGTAAATATTTCCTTCATATTGAATACCCAACCAATCTTTCATTTTTTGAGTTTCCTCCGATGTTCCATTTGTTATAAATCCTTTTATGTTTGGAATTTCAATTGGCATTATCTGAAAATTTGCCCAAAAATAATGTCGTCCCATTTTACAAGTAGGTTTTATCAATGGTTCATAATATGGTTTTACATTTTCTACACACCATTTACCTTTATAAAAATGAGTCAGGAAAATAATAATCTGATATAATGAAGGGTCAAAATAATCAGCTACATCGTGGCGAGTTGCTTTCATCATTCGACTATGTTTTTGACAAGGAGGGGAAGCCCAAACAAAATCAAATTCGTTTCGATGTTCTTTTAAATATTCCATTGCATCGCCAATAATAACAATATCCTTTTTAAATTGGTTCTGGTAAACTTTTGCGATTTTAGGTTCAAGTTCAACGGCTGTAACTTCGTAAATATCCCTATCCCACTTTTTAGCATTTCCACCAAGTCCCGCATGAAGATTTAAAATTTTCTTTTTCAAAATATAAAGATTTAAAAGATTCAAAAAATGAACTGCGCACAACAAAGCATATATCGGTCATGTGCGCTATGCGCGCCCACGCCGTATATACGTGGGACGTTAGCTTCGATTAAAGAAAACAAAATCATTGTGGTGATAATTTACGTTTCTCCTTTAAAAGAGAAATTTTAATTTTTCTTAGGTTCTGAAGTTCTTTGTGTAATTCTTGAAAAGACTTTTTTGATTTAGACATGATTTTTATATTTTAAGGTGAAAAAATAATTAAAAGATTGTCGCTTCAAGCTCCTAAAAAAACTGAAGCTAACAATGTATCAACGCCAATCCTCCCTATGCGGTCGTACTGCGTCGATGCACAACCGTTATTTTTAAATTAAACAGCAACTTTAGCTTTAATTCCTGCTTGCGGTTCATACCCAATCAACTCAAAATCTTCATACTTAAAGTCAAATATACACTTTATTTTTGAATTAAGCTGCATTTTTGGCAAATTATCTGGACTTCTAGTTAATTGAAGTTTTGTTTGCTCCATGTGGTTTTGGTATAAATGCACGTCCCCAAATGTAATAATAAAGTCACCAACTTCTAATCCGCAAACTTGCGCTACCATCATAGTTAACAAAGCATAAGACGCAATATTAAACGGCACACCTAAAAAAGCATCAGCTGAACGTTGGTATAATTGACAGCTTAATTTTCCATTTGCCACATAAAATTGGAATAAACAATGGCACGGACTTAAAGCCATATTTGGTAAATCTCCTACATTCCACGCATTAACAATTATTCGCCTTGAGTCAGGATTATTTTTAATTAAGTCAACCGCCTGTGAAATTTGGTCAATAGTTTTGCCGTTTTTTGTTTCCCAGCTCCTCCATTGTTTCCCGTAAATTGCCCCTAAATCCCCGTTTTCATCTGACCACGCGTCCCAAATTTTAACTTTGTTGTCTGTTAGGTACTGGGTGTTTGTGTCTCCTTTTAAAAACCAAAGTAATTCGTGTATAATTGAACGTAGGTGCAACTTTTTAGTTGTAAGCATTGGAAAACCTTCTTTTAAATCAAACCTCATTTGATAACCAAAAACGCTTTTTGTTCCCGTTCCCGTTCTGTCACTTTTATCCGTGCCATTCTCCAAAATATGCCCTAATAAATTTAAATATTGTTTCATGTTTTTATAATTTCAATTAAATCTAATATTGAATACTGTGAAGCATCGAAAAGGGTAGTTTTTCCATTTTGCGTAACTTCCCATTTTTTTGAGTTATCTGATTCAGATTTATACAGCTCAAATTTAGCTATAATTTTATTGTCTTTTTGTATTATTGTCATTATCTTTTTTTTCGTAACCTTCTGAAACTTCATTAAGGAAGTTTAATATTTTTTGATATACCACAAAAATAAGAAAAAGGTAAAATAATCCTATCATTAGTTGAAATGTTTTGCTTCTGCTCTGTCTCTAATATCTCTTTTTGTTATTGCACCATCTTTATTATAGTCATATCCTTGGTTTCCGTGGTAAGCGCATTTTCTCTTTTTGTTTTTACATTTGCCACCACAACTTTTATAGAATTGAACGTCTAACCCATCATCTGCAAAACGTGGCGCAAAAATTAAAGCGTATACATCAACCCAAGATTTTATTTTTGAATGGTCTAACCTTCCTCCCGAAGGTGTTGTATATTGGTTATCCATCTTATGGCAAAAATACTGCCACATATACGGCAATTGTTCATGTAGTTCAAAAGAATAAATATTTTCGGGGACACCATGTTTTTTTCTATAACTGGGCATCCATTGCCACACCCCACGCGCATCAGAATGCTTATTAATAGCACTCTCCCCAACCCTATTTTTACACTCCAGATAACCAACCTTACTAAATGCAACCGCCAAATCTAAAGTATCAAGGGGAATTGTTTTATACTTTTTCTTTGCCATTCCTGCCATAATATACAACCCCGCCCTATATTTGTCGCGTAGATTTAAAGAATCAAAATCTTTACTTGCTAAATCCACTAAATAACCGTACTTTTTTTTTGTTATATTTTCTTTTATAATTAGATTACTTTCTTTTTCCTTTTGCAGCTCCAAAAGTTTAGCTTTCATTTTATTATTAGCTTCTGCTAATTGCTCAAATTGCAGTTTATAATCAATAATATTAACTTCTTCATTGTCACAAATTTCAACCGTTTCCGTTACCTCAGTTTTCATATTGTGCAAAATTAAAGTTAAGAATACAGCAAAAATAATCCCGACTTGAAGTAATTGTTTTATGTTCATTTTATTATTTTTATTAAAAAAAAAAGGGGAACTACTAAACCCCTTTCAAATCTGATATTAAAACCCTTAAAATTATGGTTAATAATTAATTTAAAGATATTTTACTAGTTTTTAATTTCTTTTTTCATTTGATTTTAAAAGTTTGCCGCTTTATTTGGAAGTAATAAAGCGGCACATTAACCTAATATTTAGTTGTAAATCACACTATTTAATTTTAAAAAGGCAAATCGGCATCACTCGCTGTTGGTGCTGCTTCCCTTTGCGGTGTTGCTGTTGGTGCTGGGTTTTCGTGTGCTACCCTATCAACCTTCCAAGCGTCCAAACTACCGAAATACTTTGCCTCGCCCTCTGGACTTGTCCATTCTCTTCCTCTAAGGTTGAATGTCACTTTTAACGCCGTTCCTGGCAACATATCATCTACCTTTACGCAATTATCTTGCGTTAGTTGGAATGGAATTAATTGGGTATAAGCCCCATCGACCATTTCTATTACAAATTCCCTTTTCCTAAAAGAATCCGTAATTTGTTGAACGTCCATAATTTTGTACAATGTACCCGTTGCTTCAAAAGCCATAATTTTAATTTTTAAATGTTATTAAATAAATCTCTAATTCTTTTATTTTTTCCTCAGTTTGCAATTTTGAGGAAAGGGTGTATCTTTTTAATTTGCCGTTTTCGCCTTTTTCAATCCACTTTTTTAACACCTTTATTATTTGCTTCGCTTTTTCTTTTGACATTGTAAAGCTAATTCTTTTTATTTGCAATTCCTAATTAAAAAAGTATCTCATGTATATTTTATCGTTTTTAATTATTTAATAAATCAAAACTACATCAATATCCTGACTTTTCCTAATCTAATCTTTAAAAAAATCAATAAAATTAAAAATAAAACAAAATAAACTAACATTTTACAAGAATTTAAGATTTTCTAAGATAATTGTGCTATTACTGTAGTCAAAAGTTAATGAGTTAGGTTTAAGGTAAAACTTACATCCCTCACTATCTTCTATCGTAAAAAGAACAAATAACCCTTTTTCTAGTACTATATTTTTCACATCGCAAAAACTTGTTTCGTTTGGAATTAACGTAATACTATTATTCGCTACTTCAAAGCTGCAACTTGCATTTTCGGGGTTATCCGTATAATGAAATTTTTGATATAGTCCATTTGGTGCATCTTTGTCAAAATACAACGGGTAATTCCATTCATTGGTAGGTGAGCTAAAAATAGGGCGGTGTGTTTCGCTTTCTTCGCCTTTACTCCCTAAGCCGTCCCAAATCGTAATAATTATGTCCTCGGGGGTCTTAAATTCACCAGGCAGCAACTGTTCAAAAAACCCAGCTGTAACCCCTACTTGCTCAATCCTAGGGGCATGGAAAGGCATAGCTTTTTTACATTTTTTAGCGTTAATATCATCATTTTCTGTGAAATCAACCAAGGTTCTATATATTTCTTGAGTCTCCACAACATATTCAACAACACCCGCATATTCATAGTGATAATCCATCGAGATGCAATTACTATCCTCTACTTCTTGATATTGAATCAATAAATCATCATCAAAATTAAATCCATCCAATGAAATAAGTTCAAAATTATTCTGGTCTTGAAAGTAGGTTATATGTTCAAATATTAATACATTGTTCCCGTTCCCATCTGTAGTATACAGATATTCGGCATTCAGCAACTCTGCAACATCATCTATTAAGTCAGTTACCGAACGTGTATTAGTTCTTGTATCTCTATTGTCTACAATTCCAAAAAATTCCGCATTATTGAAAGTAAAACAGATATTATTATAAGGCTCTGAACTCAATAGATTAGATTGTAATACAAAACCCGCTTTCCCTAATTGAAAATTCAAAATATCAAGGAAAAGATAAGATTTATATTTTGTGTAATTAATAGCTGTACTCGTTGCGCGATAGTGAATAAAATCAGTAAATTCATGTTCATCTAGGTATTCTTTCCACCAGTACCTATTTGCAAGCATATCGCGCCCTTCTTCAATCGTAGACGCTGTAACCATTTCAAAGGACAACCTACAGTTAATTATATCATATTGTACGTTTTTACGCTCTATAATAAAAGTTTGCGTAGAATCGCAGCAGCTTAAATATATAATCGCTTTCAATGTTTTATTTCGGCAAAGGCTATTACATTCAAAAAAATAATCCCTAATGAAAATATAACCTTCATTTCCTCCTATATTCAAATCTGCTGCAACCGAAAAAGTCACCGTCTTATCTTCACTCAAAGAAACTTCCTCTTTTAAATTTTGCAACCCCTCGACGTTTTGCAATTCTACATTAATAGAATTAACTTCATCCACTACTGTTATTGTATTCATTATCTACGTTTTTTTAATCTTTGTTGTAAACTCATTTGGCGAATAGAAAGCCCCCTTTCATCAATGTTAACCTCTGTTTTTAGATTCCTCATATATCTAAGCATTTTGTCATTTTGCTCTATGATTCTATTATTTGTTTCTACAATTAACCTAGAATCTTTATTTCCACCGTCTAAGGCTATTAAACGCCCCTCACGCGTACTTTCTGCAAGTTCTAATATATCTGTATGTTTTATTCCTAATCCTCTTAAACGTGCGCTATCGCCTTTTGGTATAATCATTTCACCCCTTTCCAGTTTTGCCATAAATTCATTACGTCCTAGTTTTGCGCCTGTTTTTGTACCCGTTTCATCTGCAAAAGATGTCCCTGTATGAAAAGTTGGCGTTTTTTGAACAGCCGACCTCAATGTTGCAATACTAGCAATAACCGCCGCAATACCCGCAAGCCCTCCAACCAGTCCCCCTTTTTTGAATAACTTCAAAACTAATGGCACGGCTTGGACTAATGAAGTTGTTGCAGCTAACGCGCTTTCTATTTTCGCCTGTCTTTGTTGTTGCTCTAGGCTTTGTTGCCTTGCTTTTTCTAGTCGTGCTAACTTTGCTTCTTCAATTGCAATAACTTCATCCGCACCTTCTTTTCCGCCTTCTGTTGCCCTTTTAATAGCGTCTTCAGATGTTTTTATTTGGTTCTCAATATTTGCTATTTTCGCGGCTGTTGCTTTATCATCAGCTGAAAAAATACTACTTGTTATTTCCTGCAAAGCTCCCAATCCTTCGCGTAGTTTTTTGTTTCCTTCGCTGTCTGGGTCAAATAATTCACCTAATTTCTCACCGAATTTTTGTTCATCTTCAGGCGCGGCTTTAAAGACTGGTTTTATATCTAACTTTATAGGCTTTTGCTTATCTATTCCTTCCTGTAGTGTTTCTATAAAACTTTTTGCACGCTCTGCTGTATCTAAATTAAATATATCCTTTATATTCCTTTCTAATACAGATTGTATTAGTTTTGTTTGTTCCTCTATTTGTTTAGGAGTGCCTACTAATGTTTCTATTGCTCTTTTTGCGGCTAACCTTGATTGTTCGATTGAGCTTGCATTTTTATTTACAATCAATAATGCGCGTAAATCTTCAATATTTTGTAACGCTTTCCTTTCATCTTTTAATCTTTGCTCATTTGCCTTATCTCGTCCTTTTTTGCCTTCTCTAAAAGCTTTATCTGCTGCAGCTTTTCTTGCTTTCGAAGCTTCATTTGCTAATCTCGTTACCCTTTCCGCTTCCGTTTCAACTACATCTATAAAGTCAACTTCCCCTATCCCTAACTGTGCTTTTATAGTTGCTGCTACTTTTTCTCTAGTTTTTTGCAATTCGATTAAATTTGAATTTTGCCCATCAATTTTGGTTGATACATTTGAGATAATAGTAGAATAAGCCTTTAATAATCCCAAATCTCCATCCGTAACAATTCCACCTTTTTCTATTCTAGCCGCTTTATTCCTTACTTCTAACTCATTAGTGACTATATCAAAACGCTCCTTTAATGTTTTATTTGTTAAGTCTAAATTTAACCCTCTTCTTTTTTCAATTTCTATTAATTTAGTTTCTAATTGTATTGTTCTCTGTGCGTTTTCATTAGAATCCCGCCCTATTTTATTCGCAGCCGTTTTTATTTTTTCATCTTCAATTGCCAACGCTATTTTTAATATATATTGGTCGTTTACTTTTCCTAATCTTTTCGCCAATTCTTCATTTGTGACTTTTTCAGCGTCTAAATTAGTTAAAAATGCTGGGTAATCTCTTTGCAGTTTCTGTATTAAGTCATTTCTTTTTTCTTGTTCTATATTAGTATCTGTTATCTTAATAATCAATAAATTTAGGGCGCTTTGTTCTTTGTTGATAGTAGTAACTATATCTACTTTCACAAACTCCTTAAATTTTGCAACTAACTCGGTAACAAAATTAACCGCGCTCTTAATAGATGGTAAAAAAAGTTCAGTTACCGTATTTGATAAAGCCGTGAATGTACCCTCTAAAGTTGAAATTAAACCGCCTAAAGTTTGTGATTGCTTTTTAGTCAATTCAAAAAACTTACCACCTTCTCCTGTCATATTCTTAAACGCTTGTTCAAGATTAGAAAAAGAAATTTTCCCTTCGCTACCTAGTTTTTTAACCTCGTCAGCGCCAACTTTTAACTGTTTTGCGAACTCATCAATAATAGGTATTCCCGCTTCAGTCAATTGGTTAATATCCTCAGCAAATAACGTTCCTTGCACTTTTGCCTTTCCAAAAATTACAGCTAACTCATTGAAATTCTTACCCGTTCCTGCGCTTAAATCTCCAATTGCGCCCAAGGTTGGAATTAATTTATCTGCATTTATGCCGAACGCCAACAAAGCCTTCCCCGCGTCATTAACTTCTTCAGGTGTAAAAGGTGTTTTTAGTGAAAATTCATTTAATTCCGCAAGTACTTTTTTAGCTTTTTGTGCACTTCCTAAAAATGTTTCAAAACTTACTTTTGTTTGTTCTGTTTTGATCGCAAGCGCACCCATGTTGCGAATTAACTGCACAGCTATTACACCCGTTAAAACCGTTTTTAATTTTGAAACTGATTTGTCGAAACTACTAGTTTCTTTCTTTGCAGCCCGTAACCCTTTTTTATATTCTGCGCTTTCTAAAAGCAACCGCAAGATTACATTATTATCACTAATTGTAGCCATTTCTTGAATTTTAATTGAATTAAATAATAAAAAAAATAGCTTCCTTACTTGTTATTTTCCTTTATTCTTTCATTCTTCCTTTTCAGTATTAACATAACTGAATACACCTCATCTATACACATTTCACTAGCATCATACCCGTTCTCTTTCAAAAAATGTATTGTGTCGTTTGCATCGTCTAAAACTAACTGTAAATCGCTTTGTTGATTCCGCTTAAAGACTGTTTTTCTTTTTGCCGCTGCATACCCTTTCTCAAATAATCCCCTGTTTTTGTATCCTCCGACAAAAGATTCATAGCTTTTAAAATACTTATTGCGCTCATCAAAAAAAAAAGTTCTATTTCTTCTGACTCTTCACAGAGCGCCTTCTTTTTTAGGCTAAATTCTGGGCTTAGTTCGTTTTCTGGCTCACCATCCAAAAGGATAAAAGTATTGCAAATTTCCCACAAAACTCTGACAGGCGTATAAGCATCTAAGTTACTTTTTACAGCCAATGCCAATGCCGCAACATCGTTACTTTTTCGATTTTCATTTGATTCTAAAATTAAATCCATTGCAAAAATAATATCTTGCTGAATCATTCCATAATCAATATTTTTCGTTGCGTAATTGAAAGCTGTAACCCTTTTAAAACTGGTTGTGCCAAAATCTTTTATAACTCGAAATCTAATCCCACCAATCCAATAATTTTGGTATATGGTCTTTGTCTCGTCTGTTTTCTCAGTAATAACAGCCCAAATTCTTTTTAATTTTTCCTTGACAATCATAATTTAATTTTAATTTTACTTTTTGTTTTATTGAATTTTTCTACTTTTATTTCGTGCTTCAATTTTAAGTTTTCATTTTCGCGGTTAGTGTTTTTTATTAGATTTGAAGTTTTTTCTATTTCGTCAAGCGAAGGAAACAACAAATTGAAAGAATATCTAACAGCGTCAACCATGTGCAAATCTACTTTTTTACATAGTTTTCCAGCTGAATTAGGTTTTGCTTGCTTCATTTCACTAATCGCACTTTTGCAATTTTCCTTATCAAAAGAAACGGGCAAACGATACAAGGCATTATTACTTATCCTTCTTGAATGTTCATGTAGGCTATTTGCCCGCCGTGTGACATCGCTAACTGGTTGCAAAAAATACTCTTCAATCTCACCGTAACAAGTTGAATCTGCACCGCTTGCGCTCCTTGAATGTCCATTATTATCACCAGTAATAATAAGGTTATATTTTTTGAAACGCTCCATTTTGTCTAGTAAATGCCGTAACCCGCCTTCAGCTTGCATTGAATACAAAAACCTAATCCCGTTAATATAATCAAACTGAAAAACAACAACTGAGGAAGGCGAATAATTAAAATCAAAAGATAAATAAACATTTGCGTTTTCGTCAATTTCCAACCCCTCTTTTACGTGCTTTTCTTCCTTGAAATCATAGAACCAAGGATTTTTATTTAGGTCAATATTCCAATCACCTCCAAGCATCATTTTATAGACAACGGGCGAAAGGTTTTCTTTTTGTGCTGCTATCCAATCAGCGGGAATGTATGGATTTTCGGCAACATTAGCCGCAATATATAACCACTTTTTCTTTAACGTTCCCTTTTCCCATTTATCGTAAATCTCTGTTTTCACCCATCCCTGCTGAGGGTTAGACGTACCTAATACTATTTGCGGTGGGATTGCTTTGCCTTCTTTTTTAGCTTCCAACCTTTGCCCCATTTTCCACGTCCCCGTTCGTTGCAAACCCATCATAAACCCATCTTCACTTACGTCCATTTCCTCGAATCCAAAGCCGTCAGCTTCTAGCCCCCTAAACCGTTTTAATTCTGGGTCACGTGCTTTATTTTCTGCAAAAAATACAATCATTGCACCGTTTGAAAATTTAGCCGTCCAACTATTGTGTTGAGTCGGCTCTTGAATTAAGAACTCAGCTGGGCAAAGTTGGTAGAAAGTAGGTAAAACGGTGTCTTTTATTCGCTGTAAATCTTTTCTAACTACTATATATTTTGCGCATGGGAATAATTTACACATAAAAATAAAAAAGGCTAAAATAAAATAAGTTTTTCCACTTCGCACCGTTCCACCAACTAAAATGAATTGAAACTTGCCACTCGCGGCTGTTTCAATCCATTCATCTTGAGCTGGGAAGGGGTCAAATAAAATGTTTTTACTCAAAATTTAACCTCTTTTCCACCTATCATAAAAATATTCTCAATCTTTTCGCCGTCGCTTTTTATGTCAATTTTCTCAGACTCAAATAATCCTAGCATTTTTATTAGAATTTCATCTGCTTTGTTCACGTCAGCCGTGCGAATTACGGCGCTAATCCTTTTAAATTTTTCCTCTTCAATTGGGTCTAAATTATCCTTAATCGCAAGTTCAAAAAGCTGCCTTAATAATTCTTTTTTCTCTTTTTGGTCATCGATTAAAGTATAGCGTGTAATGCCGTGGCGTGCTTCTGCTTCTGCTTGAATTTCAACCCGCCGCGCTGCAATGTATTCTTTTACATCAGGTTGATTTAATATTTTATGCGAATTAACACCCGCCGTATTTCTTGCAGCACCAGGGTAAAATTTCAAATATGCGGTTGTGGCTCGCTCGCCATTATGTAGCCATTCATCAGCTAAACCAAAATATTTACGTTTCGTTTCTTCCTTCATCTTTATCCTTTTTTTCAGCTTCTAAGTAACAAATACAAAAAGGGGCAGTACAAGCCGCCCCACTTTTGCAAACAATTTCTTTTTTATTGCCTTTTGATTTCATAGGTTAGTTTATTTTTGAATTTTGGTCTAATTAATGTACTCTTTAGCAGTTGGTCTTTTACGAAAATGTCATACCTCCCACAATCAAAATCAGTAATAACTACTTCACTTTTAGCGATTACTTCTACTGTTATTTCCTCTTCTGGTGCATCAATATTCACAATGTAGAAATTAACAGCGTCCTTGCTTTTGTTAATTAGCGTTAATTTTGTTGTACCATCTAACAGCGCCTTCCCTACAGGATTAGACTCAGATTTATACACCGCTGGTGAACATGAAAACATGATTAGCACCAATGACAATAATAATATTTTATTCATAGTTTTTTATTAAATGGTTAATGTAAAATTTAGCTTTTTTTAAATCTTCTAAGCCGTTTTTGGTCTTGTATCTTGAAACATATTTTATAATATTCCCTTCTACAAAACCTAAAACGTTAGCATCAATATATTCCAATGGCTCAATTTTCATATCAGAATAATGAGTACCACCAATTTGTTTATTTTCCGCCATCTTTATGGTTTTTAATTTTATCCCGCAAAATGGCAGCTAATTCATAATTAGACGTTTCCTCAGCTTTTGAAAGTGCATAATTTAACTTTTGCAATTCCGTTAAATTATTAAACTCTTCATAACCTTCAGGCGTTTCCTCTTCTACAAAATCCTTGATAGTTAATGAGATTGAGGGATAGATAGGCTCAAAACCATTCAAAGCTAACAAGGTGTTAACGTAGGTTTTTTCAAACTCTTCACTCGTTACCTTATAACAAGTAACAGGCAAATCCTCCATATAACGCACGTAGTGGTACGTTAAAAACCCGTCAGTCAAAAACTCGCAAACTTTCCATTTTTTACCTAGTTTTTTTCGAACAGTTTTCTCTGCTTTACAGTAAATTGCAATCATTTTTTTTAGTTTTTCGTTTTATGAAAATTCATTTGACATATCATCTTTAGCCGCAAAAAATGCAAGTGCATTCATTTCCTGCATTTTATTTTCTAGCTGCAAACTTTTAACTTGCTTTTCGAGGTTACGAACTAACACCCTTAACATTTCGTTTTCCTTTTTTAATTCCATTTTGTACATTTTTCTTTTGTTTACTTGCGTTACTCGCTCCAAAATTCATTTGGAAAAAGAACGCTGAATTAATTAATTTTTTATCTTTCATAAGTACAAATATAAGGAAAAAAACCCGTAATACCTAATTTTCAAAAAAATAAAACCTTTATTAACCCAAAAATCCAAATTGCTATTATTAACAAGCAAAATGATTTATCTTTTCCTTCTTGTTTGTTTTTATTTTTCATATTGTTTTATTAAAGATTACTTCCAACAAATTCTGATTCATCAATATAAATTGATTTTTCTTTATGTTCATCAATTAATTTATAGCAAATTTCTTTTAATTTTAAAATAACTTCTTTATCCATTTCTTTATAATGTACGCAATGAAGTGGAAGTAAAAAATTTCCATATAAATCAGAACGCTTAAAATACCTAATATTTAATACTTCCAAAACCCTATCTATTTCGCTAATACTAAACCACTCTTTCTTAAAAAGACTATCTATAATTCCCTTACATGATTTATTTAACAAATCATTACTTAAATCTATTTCAAAAGAGAATTTATATTTATTCATAAGATTAAGGTTTGATTTTTAATATAGACTAAAAAAATAACAAAGCATAAATGTCAAGTGTCCTAAACGTCCACCTGCATTTATACAAGCGTTAGGTTTAATACTAATCTTGGTCAATATCAAACTCATTCCGTAAATCTTCTGCCAAACAAAAAGCATCACATTCTGCTTCATCAAATTCTATTGGCTCTATTTGGTATGCGTTTTCATCTAGCATTTTTATAGCTACTCTAACTAGGTAATTCTTTCTTGTTTCGTTTTCTTTTTGTTTTACTTTTATCATCTTAATTATATTTATTGGTTAATAATCCGTACTAAAACCTAACAATGTATATAAGCCATAGAAAAAACGGCTCATATACTAACCGTTAGCAACAATAAAAATTATTACTTTGGTTTATCATCAAAACTCTTGCCAAACAACCTAAGTATAAACTCCATTAGTAATAATGGTATTATCAATATCTCAGGTATTATAATCAATACAAAAAACATTACTATAAATCCTACTATCCATCCCATAATTTTAAAAGATTGCTAACAACGGCTATAAGTTATTGCTAAAGCAGTTGTTTAATTCAAAGTGTGTTTCTTGTCGGCAACACCTTATAGCCGTATCTCGTTATAATTCAAAGATATACTAAAAAACCCACAATACCTAAAATGAATCATTAAAAACTTATATTATTTTCATCTCCACGTGCCATAATTTGCGGTTCTGCGCTTTCCACATATTCTAGGGGATTAAAACCGTCTACCTCCTGGTAATACCTCGCTTTCTTAAAATCAAACATCATATTAACCGCGCCTGTTTTTCCCACTACCTTTTTTTTCTTAATTTTCACAGTTTTGATAATTACGCTTGTATCAGTAGGTGAGACTTCAGCGGCGGGACGGTGCACGACCATTATATTATCCATCATATTATTCCACATTGCGCCGCCGCTCAGGTCATAAGCTGAAGGGCACGGATATTCACCGCTTCCAGTTTTTGACAATTTCGAGGGGTGAGCAACAAGAAAATAACAATCAAATTGAGATGCGAAAAACTTTTCTTTACTTAGTTCTTGCGCCAAATATTGGTCCTCTCGTTGGTTTCCAATATTGTGCATTATTTTGTTCCACGGGTCTTTTAAAACTGCATTAATGCCGTATTTCAGCTTTAAAAAGGTTAAGCGTTCGTTAATCCAATCATTAGTAGGCAAAGGGGCTATTCCTGTTTTTTTGTCACGCTCTGGGTATATACAAAAAAAATGTTCCTTCACAAATAGCATAGCTTCCGCAAATTGCTCAGGTGTCGCCCTGTATTTGTGTTCTATGTCGGTTGTAATTCCCACGTAAATATGAGACAAATCCTCGTAAAAATAATCTAAAGGGAAATCTTCAGGAACATAACAACCCCACTTCCAACCGTCGAAATTACTTTTCACAACCATCAACATACGCGCCCATTGGCTTTTTCCGTGGTTTGGTATTCCAGTTACTAATGTCAAATCACCAGGCAAAAACGTAAAAATTTCGTCTATTTCTGGGAAATGTGTTGTTTTCCCTTTTGCCCTTCCCTCGTTATATTGCCTTTCCATCATTTCCCACATCTCATCATCAAGCTCATGTATGCCGCCCATTGGAACAGGTTTCGCGAACTTCAGGCACTCCCGTAAACTTTGCCTATTTGCTTCGTGTGATGCTGGATTCTTACCTTTGTCCAACATATCGTTAGAATCATTTTTCCCCTCTGGTAAACCTATAATATAGCATTTTTGTTGCCCTAACCTTCTAATCAACTCTTCCTGTACGTATTGTCCTGGTGCATCTTTATCCATGCACAAATAAAACTCTTCTACCTCGCTTAATAACTTTGCCCCGTTTCTTATACATTCCAATTTTCCATCCAACTTGCTTCCTACAGCCCCCGCACCTTGGTCAATTGATATAACACCCGTTTCATTATCTAACCCCGCTTCCATCCAGCTTAAAACGTCCATTTCACCCTCTACAATAATTGCTTTCTTTTTGCCTTTAATTGAGTTGACATTATACAATATCTTTTCCGCTCCTGAGTGTTGGCGAAAAGTCTTTTTTCCATCCACAACTAATCTAGTTTTTTTGTTAATTAGTTCATCGTTGTTGAAATAATTAAATTCTATATTGCCCCTTTCATCTGTAGTTACTCCCGCTTTCTTCAAAGTTTCCTGTGAAATTCCCCTCCCATCAAAAAACGATACAGCGGAATTGGTTAGGTTTGTTTCGTTTCGCCGTACTGGTCGGCTGTACTTCTTCAGCTTTGAAACTGACCCGCTGAATGTACACTTTGAAGCGTGGCAATTATACAGCCCGTTTTCATAGTCTACGCTCAAATCTTTTGCACGTGTGCCGCCTTTTCGCTCTGAGCATTTTGGACAGGTTACTTTTCCTTGCCCCCGTGCTCCATAATTTGCCTTTATTCCTATCTTTTCAAACTCGTTATAGTACATAATTTATTTTTAATTATTTAATTGTTTTCACAAATTTAAAACATAATACTTACAAAACCTAATTATTCTAAAGGATTATTTTTACACTTTGGTGCGATTATAAGTAAAAGTAAATTAACACGCTTAGAACGCCTTAAATTAAGCCACCCCGCCAAATTTATCATGAATCCTACGTAAGTTTTTTATATTCCGCAACAAAAATTCCCATTCCTTCCAAATTTCCGCCGTCTTAGCCGCAAATCTTATTAATTCACATATACTTTTTTTCGTTTCCTCGCCTTCACTTAATATTTCTGCAATCATGCCTTTTATTTTTACTTTCCAATCACCCGTAATTTTACCGTAAAAATATTTATTCCCTTCTCCAAAATTAATTATCTTTTCTAAATCATCATCAGTAGTCATTTCTTGCCCCTCTGAATCGGAAACGTATTTTGACATATTTTCGATGGCAAAGATAGTCGACACTTTGATATATTGTTCCAAACTTTTGCCGTTAATTTCTTTTCCTATCTTTTGCTGGATGCTGTGGAAGATACCCCGCTTTATGTCCTCCAACGAAAACTTATTTAAACATTTTCCAACTATTGCCCTATTTGCAGCTAAATCTACATTTACGTTTCTTTTTTTATAATTATCTGACAAAAAAATAAGTGCTTCAGTTGTTTCTAATTCCTTTTTTGAAACATTAGGCAAAATCACTTCTTGTTCTTTATTCTGTTTTTCTTCTTCTGTTTTTATTATTATGTTCTTAGTATTATAGTTACTACGATTTGGGAAATCTAGTTTGGTCGATTTGGGAAATCTAGTTTGGTCGATTTGGGAAAACTTGTTTGCACCCAAAATAAAGTCCAATATATTACTATGGTTTAGTTTGAAATTCTTAGTTGCTGGCGTGCCTTTTAGTATAGTAATAATCAACCCAGCCGACTCAAGTATTTTAATGGCAGCTGCTTGTTGCTTAGTTGTTAATGTTGTTTTTTCTTGCGCTTTATTTGCGGCACAATAAAAAAAGTCTTCACCCCATTCTTCAAATGTTCTTAATTCGTCTCTTTGCCTGTGATAATCTTCTTTATCAATCAAATAAGTAAGAAAAAAAGCGGCGTTAATGTTGCCTATTTTTTTTACTAAAGTTTTGTTAAGTGTCCAAAAGGCATTAGCCCCTAATATGCTTTTTACGTTCATAATATTTAATATTAAGCAAAAAAAAACCGCAAATCCTGAGGTAGTGGCTCAGAAGATGCGATTTTTTAAAATCTTATTTTTATATTTCTTTTTATTACCTAGCCACTACGATAAGTAATAGGCACAAGATAAGCAATAAAAACGACAATTACTAATTTAATCTAAATTTAACTCCCCAACTTCGCCAATCCTTGTAAAAATACGCATCAACGTTGAATCTTTTACGTTCAACCCTCTTCTAATCCTTGCAACTGTAGCGGGTGAACAGTCTAAAAACTCCTCAGAACCTGCAACTATTCTTATATCATGCTTAATTATGAATTTTTCAATCATTTCAGCCAAAAAAGAAATACTAATTTCTTTATCAAAATCACTCTGTATGTTTTGCGATTCGCCTAATTCAATTAGTATTCCTGCTTCATCAAAACAATTTTCATGTTTAAGTATTTCGGTAATTTCTGCTTCGCTATAATCAAACATTAAATGTTGGTTGTGTTTAAATCTTTCCAATGTTGCCATTTTTCACATCCTAATTTTGCTTTGTTTATTTTTGGGTCTCTCATTGTGCAACCTTTTTCATTGGCACAATACCCGCACCCAATTTGATTTTCTTTTCTAGAGTAATCTATTTTTTTTGCCATCTTATTAAATGTACATTTTGTAAAGTAAATAATACTTCAATATCTGCGATTTTTGCACCTCAGAAAAAGAATAAAAATCATAAATTTCAGAACATGAGCGAAATTCTACCTGTTGGAAAGTATCAAAAATTCCCTCTGAATTATCAATGATAAAACCCATCTTTTCCAATATGAAAATCAATTGGTTTTCCTTGATAAAAAAGGTTTTCGCCCCTCTTATAGAACTTCCTTCAATGTATGCCGAAATTTCGAGCTCAAACTCATTCATGTAAAATTCTTCAATCCTTACATTAAACCCTACCTCGTAAGCCATAATAATGCTCTCTAATGAATACTTTACGGTTTCCTTAATATTGAATCCTTCTTTAACTAAAACGCTCTTGTACATCTCTATTTGCGGTCTTAAATCAACTGACAATGTTTTTCCGTTCTCCTGTAATTCATATACTACAGTTTTATGTTTCTTTACGGTTTTATTTACAAAGCCCATCTTTTCTATTATCTTAAAAATTTGGTCTGCTTTAGTTGCTTCTAAAATTACGTTTTTCATCTTTTTAATTGTTTAACTGTTATTTAATAAATCAAAGATACACCTTTTTATTTAATAAACAAACTTACCAAAAAAAAAAGCTACTAAAATTAATTAGCAGCTCTTTATGTTTTAAAAGGCAAATTTTATACCAGTCCTTATATTAATTCCAGTAGGGGAAATTGGAATTAATATTTTGTACGCTGAGCCACTTATGAAAATATGCTTAAAAAACATTAATTCAACCGAAGGAATAACACGAAAATTAATAGGCTTTTTTAATCTCGAATTGTCGCCAAAATCAGAGAAAACACCAAACGCAAATATAAAATTAATATCTAATGCCTTTTTACTGTATGCTGTAATCCTTTTGCCTACTTCAAAATTAACCCTTGCAAAAGTTGGTGCTGTAATAGTCACACTATCGTCAAAAGTCTTTGTAATAGGTTTATATGTCAATCCTAACGAGCCTTCTACAAAATTATTAATATTTAGTTCTTTGCCCTTCCAGTTCTTGCTAAAACCAACGGTTACTATCTTATTCTTAATCCTGTATATTTTGCCATCTTGCAGCTCATGAAAATAATCATAATTCGCCCCTATACTTACTTTCTTAATCTGAGAAAAAGAAGGTGAGCAAAAAAGCAAGATAAAAGCAAAAGTAATTAGTTTTCTCATAATGTTTTGATTAGAATAAAAAAAGCAACCCAGCAAAAAAAGCAAAAAAATACGGCAACAATTATGCCTTTGTGGACGGTGGTTTTTAAGTCTTCCTTCATGTTATTTATATTTTTCTAAATCCATTTTTACCAAAATCGGTTGTTCGCCGTTAATTACTACACCGCAGCCAATTGCTTCTTTTTTCCCTCCCTGCATATAGCTCATTGCGTAGCTTTTTGAATCTATACCACATCCTACAGCCATTGCAAAAATAGCGCGGGTTTTGCCAAACATCCAATCTATATAAAAATCTGTGTGAAAATGTCCAGTTACAGTTGAAACCATGTCTCTTTTTGTTGCCGTTCTTGCTTTACTTGATTTATGACCGTGCACATATCTAACCCCATCAATATACACATCTGGTACAAATTCCCAATTTGGTGTATTTAATACTTCTTTGTATTCTTTAATCCAAACTCTTGGAATGCCTCCAGACTGAGCTTTACGCCCTGGCAATGCGTCATGATTTCCTACCGTAACGTGTGCCGTCGGAAATGCTTTATACCATTTTGCTATCCTTTTTATTGCTCTTTGTAGTTCTTCGCCCCCTCCTAAAGCTTCCGTATCTGTTTCATGGTAACTTGCATAATGATTATCTAGTATGTCCCCAATAAACACCACTTTGTTGCAATTAAATTGATTATAAGTGTCTTTGCAAAACTGTAGATAACCGTCTAAACAAAATGGTTCGTGTAAATCTCCAATCACTAAAACCCTGCTTTCCTCTTTTGTAAAATGGTCAAACATTTGCTTTCTTTGCCCCTTTAAACGAGGTCTAAAATCTGATTTAATTTTTGTCATTCCCTTGTTTTAAAATTGTTAAAAAAATAGCCGAAAAAGAAAGTTTTTTTCTAATTCGGCTTATATAAAAATCTCATGAAAAACTTCTAATTACTCTGTTTAAAAAACCTCTGAAAACCACACTAATCAAAACTACCTTCCAGTTTTCAGAGGAAACAATTAAAAACAATTAAACAGATTCTTTTTTCTCTTTTTTGAATGTTGCAATAATTTCGTGAACTACAATAGCTCCAGCGTAAACTAATACGGAATAAGCACCCCACTCTACAGGGTCAAATTCAACTCCACTCTGTAGTATTTCATAAACTAAACCTACTACCATCGAAATAATAAACGCAATCGTTTTACTCCCTTCATTTTTTGCCTTAATCTTAGCAAATAAAGATGCATACTTTGCCTTATTAATTGCGAATCTAGTAACCCATGGCAATAAAGTTGTAAAAATCAACATAATCCAACCTACTGTATCTTTTGGAAATTCACCTTTTTTTATAATGTCTAAAACTGGCGAAATGTCGTTTCCTATCTCATTCGCTACTTCAATAATAACCTCTTCAGAAGTTACTTCCTGTGCCATAGCTCCAAAGCACAAGAACAAAGATAATACTAATAATTTTAATTTCATAATTTATTTTTAATAAAAAGTTAAAAAGTTTTTGTTGCCTTGGAATTGTAAAATTAATCATAATAATTGACATTTCCTAATTTTACACCGAAAAAACAACCTCTAATATTAATTTTTGAGTAGGTGAAGGGTTAAATGGCTGGTGTACTTCATAATTATCATAATTAATTACGTCTCCTTTTTTGTATGCTTTGCCGCTACGTTTATCAAGGTACGTGCCTTCTATTATTTTTACGGTTTCTTTGCAGTCGTGCCAATGCGCACCAAAACCGCTTAATGGGTGTATTATTGTCGAGAACTTAATTTGTTCGCTGTTGTTAGATAGGCACAAATTAGAACTTCCTTCTATTATTGTGATGTTGCCTATTTTAACTTCATTGCGTAACTCGCGGAATTTAATTAAATTGTAAAACTCCATTTTTAATATACTGCCTATTTCCATTGTGATATTAAGACAGCTAGTCAGATTATTCATTTACTTATTTTTTTAATTCGGTGAGTACAGCCGCGTAACAACCAGGGCATTGAATTTTTACCATGTCAATTAGAATCTGCTTTTCTGCGTTACTTTCTGCTTGCTCAATATCCTTATTTACTTGCTTTATGATTCTTACCTTTAGAATTTCTAAATTTTCATATAGTAAATCAGTTGTTGTTTCCTTATGCCTTTCAAGCTCTTGCTTGTGTTCCCGTTCATCTGATTCAGAAATGTGTTTATACTCTAATTCCTTCATCTTTTTGTCAAAAATCCTTTTTGCAATTAGTATTATAATACCGTTGATTGTTGACAATACAGAAACGATTCCTGCTATTAATTCCCCTTTCATTTTGTGGTGTGTTTAGTAGGTTTAAGGGGGTTATTTATTTTATTTGAATACTATGTCATATGAAGCGTAAAAACCTGCTGAACGACTTATAAACATTATACCTAAGTCGGCAAAATACCAATACCATTTTTTCTTTTTTGCTCCGTGCCCTATTGCGTATGTCAAAATTGACGCTTCATTAAATCTATTTTCCGTGAATCTGGTAAAGTGGTGAAAATCGGTAGTAAAAACCAAAGCCTGCGAAGACTGCCAAAACCGCTCTTTACCTACTATTGGGTTTCCGTTTTCGTCTATTGCCCACTTATTTATCCATGCTTCGGTGTTCGGTTTTATGTTGCCAAATTGCCCGTGATTGTGGAATAAATATGCTTGATTAGTCCCATCCGCAAACCCCGCACCAACTTGGAATAAACTAGATTTTAGAATATTCTTGTTTAGTTGTGCGAAATTTGAGAAAGGCAATAATAGGAATAATAATAATAATGTTTTTTTCATACTAAGGTAACACTACAAAAGTGCTGGAAGTTGTATTGTAATATACTTGACCGCTTGATAAATCAACCAAAGCCGCTGTATTATCTACGTAACTTCTATCTGATACTACTGCATCCATTCCGCTTGCAATGTCTACTTCAATCACATCCCCGTCGGCTTCGACTGCTAGGAGCGCGGTGGGGGTCCCTGTTACTGTTTCGTTTCCGTAATTTGACAAATTAATATTTCCCGTTCCGCTTATCTCAATCCTTTTCGTTTCATCTGTTGAAAGAGAAATAGGTAAATTCCCTTTTGTTCCTATGTCCCTTTCTGCCAGATTTGTATGGTCAAAATAAACAGTTGCATTCGTCACCAATGAATAAGGGTCAGCACTTGACCCAATTATGCCACAATCAACTAAAATATTTCCTACTTCATCAAGTGCGCTTCCGTCGTCTCCATCTCTGAAAGGTGTTGCATTTGAATTTGAATTTGACTGATGATAAACATTGTTTTTTTCAAAATAATTATAATTCCCTTTGTTTAAATAAATAAACTGAGCATTCAATTCATAAGGGTAATTTATATTACCAATAAACTGGCTGCTATCAAGTGCCGAACTTGCCCCACGTCCCAACCAAAAACCCCTTGCAGAATGCTTGAATATATTGTTTTTTATTGTCCATTTCTTAGATATGCCACTTTGCCACATCAGCCCGTTCCCGTCTACTGTATTATTGTTCTCGTCCAGTAAAGTAAAATCAAAAACATTATTTGAAAAATCAATATTTTCAGTTGCTCCTATTACGTTCACAATTCCAGCAAATGATAGAAAAGATTTTTCCCTTGAAAATAAGTTTTCCCTTAATATTAAATCATTACAATCACTAAGTTGGAGCTGTGCATCATAAAAAAGATTATTTGAAATTTCTGATTCAACGGTATTGTAAATATTACAGCGTGCGTTTCGATGATAATTGAAAGTATATTTTACATTTTTATTTTCTGTCCCTATCAATTGCAAACCTCCTGAACCGAGGTTGATATTTAAAGAAGAATCAACGACTGACCTTGTTCTTGTGATTAATGCATCAGAAACACCACTTAAATACATTGAATGTGCTAATGAACCAGCCAAATCTATAATATTGAAAAAATCACAATTGACTACTTCTAAATTTTTTGCATCATTTATTAACATTCCTGTTGGTTGCGGTATGCCTCCATTACAGTCTCTATAACAATCAGTAAAATCTGTGTTTTCAATTGTTACTCCGTCTAGGTCATCATTTACATGAATAGCAATACCATATAAGTACTTAAATTCACAATCAAATATTTTTAAATTATTTGATGCTGTTGCATTTCCATTCAATGATTTTACAACAACATAAATTCCTTTTGTCATATTACTATCAACTGAATTTTCCGCATCTGCAAAAACCATTGTAGTTAATCGCTTAAATTCTGATTGAAAAGTAACTCCCTCAATTCCTATGTTTTGTGCATTCCTAATTCGAATAAAATCAGGTGATGATGCGCCTCCAACGTGGTCACGTTCACCAATTATAATAGTCTTTCCTTTTCCTGCACCTTTAATTAAAAGACCTTGTGTTTGTTCAATATTCCATATTTCGTTATCAACTGCATCAGACCTTAAACTCCCTACTCTAAAACTTCCCCCTCTAATATTGATTACTGTTGGTGTTCCTGAAGCAATGTGATAATTAATTGCCTTTTGAAAATTTACATGATTTTGTTCCGCTGTACTATCTTGATGGAATCCAAAATCTGCTGCAAATATTTGTCTAGTTAAATCATACTTAGTAGCAATTTCCGCAACCGTATCAACACTAACATTTTCAAGGTCGTATTTTGTAGCCAACATTGCAACCGTATCTATAATTAATTGCTCTACTCCTGCATCTGTTTTTTCATACCAATTGCCATCCGTTTTCCTATAAGGTGCTGAAATATACCCCGCCCGTGGTGTGCTAGCTTCTACATTTAATATTTTTTGCTCGTCTACGTATGACTTCTTTTTAATAGGCGCTGTTTGTGAATTTACGCTAACCGCCAAAATTAAAAATATAAAACCTAATATTAATTTATTCATTTTTTTTGTTTAAACCTGACCGTAAAAATATATATCAAAACCCGTTAAATCATCTGTTGTTGTTACTTGTATAACCGTATTATTCACGTTTTGCGCTGTATGTTGCAATTCCAAAAATTGACCATCTGAGTCCTTAAAACTCCATGCAAAAACGGTAGTTAAACCCGTTGCAGTAAATAAAGTAGGCACAAAAGCCGTTATATTTTGCCCCGTTAAATTACCACCAGCTACAAAAGTATTTTCACAGAGAAAAGTTTTAATCTTATCTAGTGCCAAAAAGTTGTTTTGTTGGTCTACTAATTCGCAAGGCTTTTGCACTACTGCCTGGCTACATATTTCAGCCTGTGTAACGCCGCTTACGTCTATGTTTTCAGGGCACGTGCAATTTTGCGGTGTGGTTATTTGTACTTCTTCTGTGTAGTCGCAAAGGTGGTTATTGCTAGGCATAATTATTTGTAGATTACTTTACCTTCAGCAATATTAACCGCGTGAATGTAAATTTTTGTTTGGAAATAAAAAGTGTCGTATGTTGTGCCGCTTTCCGTATATGTAAACAAAGTGCCGTCTGGTTTTGTTACCTTCATTAACACAGTAGAATCCTCATTAAAAATATTAGTAACTGAAAAGCCGCTACCATTCACACCTAAATTATAATTCGTAAAATAGTTGCCTTTGTTTTTGTAGTTCATCAAATGCGTACCGTCAACATCTGCCAAAATTGGAAAAGTAATATCCCCTTTGTGAGAATAACAGCCTAGATTATACGCGCCTAATATCGTTATATTACTCATTGTTGCTTTTTAGCTCTATTAAGAAAAATACACATAAATTTTGAATAAAAAACCATCCTATTGATTGAGCAAAACTAAACTCCAATAAAACCGTAAAAATGGCAGAATAAAAGAACCCTATATATACACTCATGCAAGTTTTACAAATGAAAGGATTCATTAGTTTTGCATAAAAGGCAATTTCCCAATATTTCAACTCATACGCTTCCATCCTCCCAAAATACTGAGGTGACTCATAATTATCAAAATTATCCATTTCTTCAATATCGAAATCAACCCCGTTTTTCTTCGCTAACCATTGCCCCACCGCTATCCTAATAAAATCAAATATCTCGCCTTTATTCATATACGCGTCTAAAACAAAAGTAGTTAAAAAGGTTAAAATCACACTCGCAAAGAAATATATTATAATCATATTTTTGCCTTGTTATAATAGTACTGGTTAGCCGTTAAAAAGGTGCTTGTGTCGCTTTCGTGCGCTTTCCTTTCTTGTACTGCATCTAATAAAATAGTAGCTTCTAATGCGCTTATATAGCCCCTAATTAATAGGCTTTTAATTATTATTTCTTTTTCTGTCATTTCTTTTTTTTTAACAAAATAATTGTTTGGCATCCTCGCCTATGCAAGTAACCAAATTAGCTAGAATCGTTTCTTTTGAGTACTCGCAAGAAAAAGAATATAAAGTAAAGTTTTCGTTTTTTAATTGCCTTGCAGTTTCGCGCAAATATACGCTTTCCGTTACGTTATCTAACCCTACAACCTTAACCCCAGATGTTTTATTAATTTTTTGCATCATCAATACATCAAAACCAGTTATATCTTTTGCCATTGAAAAAACCAGTTTAAAATTAAACGTTACGGTTATCTTTTTTGGGTCTTCATATTGAAAAATATACGGGTCACTAGCTGCATCCTCTGATTCAACTCTAGCATAAAAATAATTAGTATATTCATCAGTAATTCCCAAAAACCCGCCTTGAATTTTTGTATCTTTGACAAAGCCAGTAGTAGCAAAAATTGTGTCTTTTTTGATTGTATCAACTACTTTTAAAATACGGTCTTCAAACATTTTGTAATTAATTTTGCTGTTGCTTTGTTAATGTCGTTTTCTTCTGAGGTGGTAGGATTCCAAATATCTTTTTTTGTTTGCTTTTCTTGTCCAGCGCCTATTAATCTAGCTGCATCCGTGGCAAACCCAAAAACAAAATCTTTTCCATTTGTGCCTACTGTTAAGCTCCTTCGTAAATCCCCTTCAAATTCTAAATCTTTGTAGCCTGTTTGCCGTCCTCTTGCTTGTCGCGCTTTTCGGTAGCTTAGACTTCTGTATTTTCCTATAAGACTACTATCAGATGCTTTCCCTTCGTTGAAAATTCTATACTTACTTAATCCTTCATACAATTTCAAAACTGGCAATTGAATTGCTTTTATCTTTTCTTTGCTGAAAGTAGTAGCGGCGTTACTAAGCGTAATATTAAAATCTGATAACTTAATTGTTGCCATTACGTTTTCTTAATTGTTGCTTTTTTGAAAACTATTTTACTCGCTGTTATTGGCGCTGGTTGAATAGCTTTTATTTTCTTTTTTTTGCAATTACACATCGTCTTTTTGTTTATATGGTTATTATAATACTGCCTTCAATGTAAGCAAAAAAAACCGTAATACCTAATTTTTTACGGTGTTGATTCAAAGTATTTTACGTCGTGGTTGCAGCTTACACATTGCCCTCCATAATTATTTAAATACGTTTTTGCTTTTCTTGTTACTGAATCTAGTAACCGCGCGTATTCACTTTTTTCCTCGAATCCTGTAATGACATTTACCCCGCCCGTCCATTTTGTTAATAGTGTTTGGGCATCTTCTTTGCCGTTTCGCACTAAGGGGTGCACCCCATCGCTTACTAAAACTTCAGTCATTATTTTAATCGCAATTTTCATTCGAACGGCAAACTTCAATTCACTTGCAAACTCGCTTATCAAATCGTAATCGTCACAAATTGTTGAAATATTATACTGTATGAAATTATTTGCTACAAAGGTTTTTACAGCGGCTACCTCTGTATATGGTTTTGCATAATAATCTCCGCACGCATGGCTGCAATCCTCACAAATACTACTACAGCTACAGCCTTTTAAGGTTTCATTCGCAATATTAAAGCAATTGGTAGTATAAATGTAAACGTAATCCTCATTACTTTCTACGTCAATTAAAACCCTATTTAAACCCGCTTTTACGTCTACCTTTATTTCCTCAGTTCCTGCCAATGTTTCGATGAAAAAACTGCAATCGTCAACGGCAATATTCGAGTTAAATTCTAGATTCCTAATCTTTAGTTTTTGTGTTTCATCTTGCGTTATTTTCTCGAATAAACAACCTCTTTTTATATCTTTATTTTCTACTCCAAAAGTGCTTCCTATTTGCCCTATCTTACGCTTGCCAATGGTATAATTGAAGTTAAACAATTCGCTTAATTCCCCTGTAAAGTCGCTTAAAACGTCTAATATAGCTTCATTGTGGATTACCTTAAATAAGTCTTCCCCTCTATGTGTTTCATTACTTGCAAGGCTAGAAAAGCGTTTTAAGCTCATCCCCGCCAAATCATTAACAAATAAACCACTTTTTGGGTCATTAGAGTTTGCCGAATATCGCAAACCTACAAAGCAACTTTTATTCTTATTGAAAACTTCTATATTATTCATTCCTTCTTTTTAATTTTGCGACAAAAAAAGGGGGTGAATAAAGCACCCACCCCCTCGTTATAACCAAGGAAACTATTAAAAAACTTTTTGAATACTATCCTAAAATAGCACAATCAACATCTCCACATGCAATATTCCATAAAGTAGTATAATTGAAAGTCGATGCAAAAGCAGTTTGAGGTAAATGGCAAAGGTCGAAATCTTTCCTCCATTTATAAACTACCTTATTATCACATTCTCTATACTCAATTTGCAAATCTACTACAAAAGGAATACCTAAAGTAGGTGTCCCTAAATCAACTTTTTGACGTGTAATTGTTCCACTAGATTGAACTGGTGCATAAACTGAACGTCCATTTGGATTAACCGCATAAATAGGGTTTTCAAACTTGAAAAACTCCGCAATTGTTACAGAACCTGGCATAAAAGCCAAAACGCCGCTCGTCAAAAGTGCATCAATCCCCTCCAAAACAGGTTGCACCGCTCTATCAAAGTAAATATTTGCGCCCGTTGTACTAGCTTTGTTCGGGTCGTAACCGTCAACATTTCCTGAAAACACACTTGATGCATATTGGTAGGCTTGTAATTTTTCAGCGCCACTAATAACATAAGGTTGCTCACCTGAAATAGGTGATTGCTTAGAGTATTCATTAATTAACGAATGCCACCCCATCGGTTGTGGTTTCGCTTGACCTGAAGTAAACAACAATAAATCTTTTGTTGCTGTTGTAAGGTCTGCAAATGCACCTACATTAGTGTGCATTTTTGTAACTAGCTTTTTTTGATATTCAGCTAATCCTTTTCGTACTGACCGTTTGATTTTTTCCTGCAATTCCCGCATTGGGTCTTCACACGTTGCATCATATAGGGCTGCATCAATCGCAAATGTTCCCCCTACCGCATCATCAATTGTGATAGGCACAGTATCATAATCCAAAGGCGTATCCGTTTCATCCGTACACGTAAAGTCAGGCACAGTTGTTGCCGCTCCTACAGTTGTGTCAGGTGTTAAAAACTTCAGATACATATGCCGTGCAGCATTACTGCCTGGTTTTGCCATTCCTGGGTCTACACTCAAAGAACCCCTTTGTGAGTCTTGAATTGCCCGAACAGCATTAAAAGTAAAATCTCTATTGGAGTCAGGGTTTAAATCTGTCTCCATAATCGCTAATTGCGCTTCTGTTTTCTGACATAAAACGTCAGAAGTTACTGGTGCTCCAGTTGCCATAATAATATATTTTATATGAAAAAAATGAACAACCACACCAAAAAAAAAAGCGGTTGCAATAAATTTGTATTTTGAATTGCTTTGGTAGGTGCAGACCTTAGATGTGAACTTTTTTGGTAGGCAAAGTTTATAAACCTAAAAAAATAACAGTTAAAAGGCATTACCCCTTCAACTGTTACAAATGTACGAAATATTTTCGGTAATTCCTAATTTTTCGCCTACTATTTTTTGCCTAAATGCTGTGTAAGGAAATTTAAGCCCGTAGAATCAACTTTCTTGCCATTTGCAGCCAATTGCACCCCTTGTGTGTTTTGTGGCGCTGTGCTACCGTTTGAGACCTTCAGGATATTCATTTCCTTTGCCAAATCCTTAATAGCTTCATCAACTGTAGAATAAAACCCGTTACGGTCAAAACTAAGCGCCTTTGTACCGTCTTTTGCTAATATCGTTCCATCTTTATTAACCCTATAATTAGCCAAAATACGCGGCGCAATCAACTGACTATATAAACCCCGTTTTTCTGGAATGTCAAAATCAATAGAATCTGAATACATACGTGTTGCTAATACTTTTTCAGCATGAAAAGCGTAAATGGTTTCATTCGTTTCCTCTGTTGCTTTCGTTTTAATTTCTATTTTTTCAAGCTCCAGCTTTTCAATTGTAGTCTTGAAATCTTGCGTACTTGTTTGCAGTTCATTAATACGTTTTATGTATTCTTCGCTTTCGGTATTACTATGCGAAATTAAAGCAGCGTCTTTTCGTTGTGCCAAAAGTGCAATTGCTTCTTTTGCTGTTAAGCCTTCCAACTCAGCCGATTCAAATCCTCCTGCACGTTTCACCGCATTAATCAAAGGGCGCTCATAAGCTAACCATTTTGGGGTCCTCGTTGCTTCTTCATGCTCTTTAATTATATTATCTTTGTTTTTTGATATATATAATTCTTCTTTTGCTCTGTTTGCCGCTTCTGTATAGTCCCCCAACGTTTTGAAAGGCAAATCTGTTGTATCTGATTCGGTTAAAATTGCAATTGCATTAGCTACTGCGTTTTCGTCAGCACCCAACCCCATTAACAATTGTTTTACTTTTTCTTGATTCATTTTTTATAGTTTACTATGGTTGAAAATTACTTACTTTTTTTAGCTTCGGCTATTTCTTTCTTTGTTCGCCGCTTTCTTTTTGGCTTTTCCTCCTCTTTTATTACGTCCTGTATTACTTCTTCTATTACGTCCTCACCAGTTGTGGTTAAATCCAATTCGTATACATCTCCAGTAGTTTCATTTTCTACCATAATCAATCCTAAACCATCTTCTACTAATGATTCAAGGCTAATTTTATCCAATTCAATGTAGCGCCCCGAAATAATAACCCCATTAGTATCTGTTTTAATACCGTTGTGCTTTACCCAAGCGTTCCCTTTTGCTGCATACACAATTCTAATTTTCCTTGTTAAACTGTCAAAAATTTCCATATTTATTATTTAATTTTATTATTTAATTTTCTGTAGGTAATGGGATATAAATAATTTGATGCCTACAACCGTATCCGCCCCTATATTGTGCAAATGTTGAAGGTGTTGTGGATGGATTCCAGCCGCTGCCTTTCCCTTTTTCTAAGCGCCTAATAATTTTAGGTATATCTTCAACCTTATACATACCCTTTCTAACTTGCAAATCTTTGAATTTTCCCGTACTTCCTACCAAATGCTCGCAATTATCCCTACTGGTTTTAATCAAACTGCCTACGTACATGAAACCATCTAATTGAAAAGCATCCCGTGCAATATCATTAATTTGCCCATCATGTTGGTTAATCGAATCCATTACAATCTGGGTAGTATAACGTGAAAATTGCCCCGCTTTTGTTTTATTCCCTTTTATATACTTAGATAGCTTTACTTCTACAGCTTTTACATTTTGTTTAAGCGCCACGCCTTCAAATAATATATCTCGAATAGGATTAATGTAGTTGGCTTTCAATTGAGATTCCCCAAGCAGATTATTAACAATATTCTCAATAGTTATTTTCCTATACGTAGAAATTTCAGCCTTTATTTTTGAAGTAAAAGCCGAACCTGTAATTCCAGCATACATTGAGCTATTAAGTTTTTCTATCTTTTCAAAATTAGGCAAAAAATCTTCTATTCGACTCTGTAAAGTACTTTTTCTAATTACCTTTAAAACCTGTTTAGTTAATGTATTTAGAAATTTATTATTAATAGTTTCCTTAGTTAATTTTCCTTCTTTTTGCGCCAACTTTTGAAGTATAGCCAACACCTTGTTGAAAATTTCCTTTTCACTTGATTTTAAGCCGTCTGTTAGACTTTTTTCTGCATCTGTGATTATGCTATACTTTTTATTTGCCGTTTCCTGTATAGTCATATTATACTATTTTTCCTACAACTTCAGTTTTAGGTGCTCCAGATTCAACTAATCTATTTGCTTGTTCTTTTGAAATCTTAAAGGATAAAGTTAAAAACTCTTCTGCTGCTGCTTCAGACATTTCACCCGCCGCAACTGCTTGATTTACGGCTACAATTGCTTGTGCCCCTCCAACTGTTTGTAATAATTTAGAACCTTCATCTTGATTGCTCAATTCACCTTCCATTCCTTCCTCAAAACCTAAATTAGAAATCAAATAAGGCGCAATAAAATTATCCACATAAGTAATAATTTGTTCATCAGTAAGGGAAATAATATCTATTGAATTATTTTTCAATAGGTTATCAAATGCGATACTACTGTAGTCTCTTTTTATAATGTCATTACGTTCATATATACCTAACGCTATCCTTTCCGTTATTTCTTCACTTGATAGCGTCCACAAAGGCGAATAAGATAACTTCAAGTTTTCTACTCTTATTTTCCTGCCATTGCCTTTATATTTTGTTTCAATTACTTCCACCATCGCATTATATTTATCTGATGCAAAGGTAGTATTTACCGTTTCAATTTTATCATCAATCGTTTCTAATTCGTAGCTTTTTGGTAGTGTCACATGAGGCATTTTTCGCACCCCTCTATTACTTTGTAGCAAACATTCCGTGAAAAATAATTGACTATTCATTACTTGACCTAAAAACCCTTTTGCAATACTTTCCATAAAAAAAGCGGTTGGTCTCATTCGCATTTTCATAGCTTCGCCCGACTCACTCGTATCAATAAGTAAATCAACACCCAAAGCGTTCGCACCCATTTTCAAAAAGGAAAAAGTATCTTCTTTATTGAGTTTTAATAGGTTTGAGTCAGCCGCTAAATACTCTATAAGAGGTCTATTACTAGCCGCTTCAATCCCTTTGTTTTCCGCGTATACTGTACCCGCTGGTGAGTCATTAGAACGCCCTGAACCGTTACAACTGCCACACGTTGAAGAAGTTAATTGCTTTAATCCGTTAATTATCTTTTCAGTTGTTATTTGCCCTTTTGCGCTGCAAGTTTTGCAACCTATGTCACCATTTACGATTTTTACGGGGTGTGAAAATCTAGTATTTACTACTTGATTATCTGAAAACCTTACCATGAACTCATCAAAATATTCACACGCCCCTCGTATAAAACTTTCGTTGTATTGTTCTTCGCCGTTTGGTGTGTTTGTCAATATCCCCGCCATAAAAGCAACTGGCAAAATATTAGTACCGTCAATTCCTGAGTCGTGAAAATACCATATTTCCAATTCGTAAACCCTTACCTTATCCCGAAAAACGTTAGTAGGCTTATATGTATAGTACGTCTTATTATCAACAATATAGTACCAATCAATTATGCCGCCTTTTTGCATTTTCATTCTACCACCAATCCACGCAAAAACGTTATAATCAATAGTAGGAATATATACAAACTTTTCAAAAGGCACAATTAAAGGCTGGACACCAACCCGTACGTTTGCGCTCAATTGAGTAGGGGGCAACGTAGAATCCTGTGAATTGTAAGGGAACGATAAAACAGCATCATTAGCACGCTCCATTCCGTGTTTAATCAAGTACTTATAGTAGTATTCAAAAACATCAACTTGCGCCCCTAGTAAAGTGAAAGGCTTAGATTCTAACCACGCATTTAATACGTCAGAAGAATCCTGTAAATGTATATTTGTTTCTTCTAATGTCTTACCTAGATATGAAAACAATTTAGTCAAAATATCATTAGAAAACCGCCTAACATTTTGCGCCCTGTACGCTTTCACCTCTGCGCTTTCGTTTGGGCGCTGCCTGTCAATCAAATCAGAATCGACCCTACGCGTGTGCGTAATTACTTGCTTATAAGAAGTAGTAGCAAACTCGGACATTCCGAGTTTGCTATTAAAAAAGGTAGGATTATTCTCTATAAATTCTAGTACGCCCATTTAGTTCTGTTTTTTAACATCCAACGTTCACCCCTGGCAATAATACGCCCTCTCTAACTCCTTCTTCTGTAATTGTAAAGGTCATAGTCCATTCAGCCGTTCCCGTTGCGTCAACCGTGTGCGGTGTTTGCGTTACTGAAAAAGTCATACCAGGACTCTCACCGATTCCTGTAGTTGTTGTCAAATCGTAAGTAGTTGCCTTAACCGCCGCCGTAACCGCATTATTAAAGTACCAAAAACCACTTGCATCCTTCCAGGCAATACGCATACCGTTTGAATTGGTATTTAAATTAGAATAGTAAGCAAAATCACTACCATCATCAGCTGTGAAAATTGTTTTAAATTCTAATGTTGTTTCACTTCCTACGACTTTTTTCTTTTTGTAAGAAACTGTATGTAAGGACTCAGTAGGTGCACCAACAACCAAATTTCCAACGGGGCTAACTGAAATGTCACCCGCTGTAATTTTTGTGCCCCATTCCGTATTATCAGAAACATCAGTAAATTCACTATCACATTTAAATAATATGAATTGTTGAATAGTACTCTCTCTTGTTTCTTCCACACACGTATCGTAAGCAATAGGCGGTGTTGCTGCTCCTGTTGAACAGCAACCTGTAGAACATAAACTCATAATTTTTATATTTTTTGTTGTAAAAGATTAATCTTCCTTAGTTTCTATATTTTCTTCGCTTTTTTTCCTTGTTTTCTTGAATGCTTCTATATCGTTTTCCTTTAATATTTGCTTCAAGTGCATTCGTGTTGGTAAGCGCCAACCGTCACGCCTTAACGCGTCTTTATTAGCTTCAAACCAATCTTTTTTTTTCACAATAGGGCTATAATTTAGCTTTCTATAGTTAATCATTATAACGTCATCTTCTTGTAATTTCATAGCTACCAATATACGGGTTTTATTTGGTAATTCCTAATTTTTCGCATACTATTTTAGGTGAAAAATTAATGGGTTTAATTAAAATAATTTATACTCTGTCTCCTCTATTCGTTTTCTAGCTATTTCAAAATAATTATCGTCCATTTCAATACCTATAAAATTACGGTTTAAATTCTTTGCCGCCACTCCAGTACTACCAGAACCCATTGTAAAATCCAAAACCGTTTCATTTTCGTTTGTGTAGGTTTTTATTAGGTATTCCATTAGTTCTATTGGTTTTTGCGTTGGGTGTTTTCCCATAGAAACGCTACTAAAGTTTAAAGAAGTAGTAGGAAATCTTGTTCCGTCATCTTTTTTCCTTATTGCTCCTTTTTGAATTGGTGAAACAATTGAACTACTTTTAGAATTATTAATAGTTTTTCGCTTATCTATTAAATGTTCTGCCGCTTTTGTTTTTTGAGGATTATAGGTAGGTAACTTTTTGTAAAAAACGCTTATAATCTCGTGTCTTTTTAATGGCATTTTATTTGCAAGTGCAAATCCACCACCTTTTGTTTTATTCCAAACCCAATCATATTTATAATTCTTAATATTACTCATTCTTAAAGCACT
>TARA_R110002126_G_scaffold108275_4_pt1 | contig 49325 bp, 39 predicted proteins | sample TARA_R110002126 | Tara Oceans TARA_R110002126 (sample SAMEA4397536) | marine metagenome | biome: Polar Biome; feature: [DCM] deep chlorophyll maximum layer (ENVO:01000326); material: water (ENVO:00002006), including particulate matter (ENVO:01000060) such as... | depth 30 m | reverse complement strand
CCGCACGATGCACAGGAATAAGACGCTTCCATAGAGTCAGGATAACGTGTGATGGCGCAGCGCACGGTGGGTGAAGATGGCGAGATGCTCCTTTGAGGCATCGAACCAGTCGTGGACCGCCTGATAGTCGGATGGCGACCCGCCATACTTCCGGGCCGAGCTTTCGGCATGATGGAGGGGATGGGCCATGTCAGAGCCCCTCGTCACGGCTGTGGGAGCACTCGACATGCCGGTCGGCATGATCCAGTGCGATGCTGTCGGCGGTGACATCCCAGGTCAGCGTGCCATAGCCGCCCTCGTTGTTCTCGAAGCCGGGATGCTGGTGATAGGCGACAGACCAGGCGAAGTCGCCGAGCTTCGTGGCGAGATCGTAGGGGAGCGCAATGCCGACCGGCTGCACCGTCACGTCTTCGATATTCCCCGAATCGCCGTAGCCCTCGTATTCGGCGGTGACCTCGGTGATGCCGAGGCCTCGCAATTGCGGGAGCAGCTCGTTTCGGGCGGCCTTGTTGGCGGCTTCGCGCTCGGCCTGCCATTTTGCCATCGCCTCGGCAAAGGTGGTCTCGGAGTTGGTCATGGGTCTCGTCCTCTTGTCTGGGATTGGGGAAGGTGCCGAGGGGTCCAGAGACCCGCCACGGCGGCGGAACGCGAGGGGGCAAAGCACCCTTCCGCGTTCCCCCCGACCCAAGGCCCACTTTCCCTTTCAGGCGGCGCGATCTGCCGCCGTTGGAGACCCTTCCCCCACGATCCGGGCCAGGATCGCGGCGGTATCAACACCCTCCCCGTGGGGCACGAAGACCCGGAGCTGGAAGGCGATGATCTCCGTGAAACACCCCATGGCCTTCAGCCCGTCGATCGTGCCCCGGTCGGCCCCGTCGATCTCGAGGCGGGCCGCGCCCGCGACCCGGCGGCGGGTTAGCGTGAGGCCCCGGCCCAGATCGACCGGCGCGGTGGACCCGAGCGCCGCCGTTAGCATCTCCTGCGGGGTTTTCGGGGTGCCGACCATAAAACGGGCTCTGAGCGCGGCCGCACCGTCCTCGCTGACTGTGCGGCCGATCATGCTCCCCTGCCCCTCGGGCGTGACCCGGTAGATGCGTTCGTTGCCCGAGGGGATGTCCTTCCAGATCGGCAGTAGCAGCCCGGTCAGCAGATAGAGCTTCGTCGTGGTCACCTTCGGCAGGCTATCGGCCTCCTCGTCCCAGAGGCGGCGGAACTCGGACGGCTCGATCTCTTCCCAGGCGGAAGCCTGGAACTTCCCTTCCTCGACATAGGTGGACCCGCTCGGCCGGGTCACCTTGCGCATGAGCGTGACAATCTCCTCGTCGTACATCTGCATCGGACGGGCTGAGATGAACGCCGCGCGACCCGACGCGCGGTTGATCATCGGCAACCTGTCGGGGTTCCGATCCAGCACCTCTTCTGCGGAGAGGATATGGACGGGGTCCGTCACCTCAAGTCCGATTATGCGCGTCACTGCTCTGGAGCGCGGACAGGTCCAGAGGTCTTCGGTCGAGACCTGCTCTATCCGCTCGCCACGCAGTGTCTCGACGCCGAGATCGAGCGTGCCAGCCGCCCGCGCCCGCTCGGTCTGATCGGCGATCCGGCTCATGAACTCGGCGAAGAGCGCGTTCTGCATGTGGATGGGCAGCGCCAGCACCCGGTTCAGGAAGCGTTGGATTGGTGGAAGCTCTTCGAGCAGCACGCCGTCCTGGTCGATCAGCCGCAAGGCGGTCCAATCGCAGAACTTCTCATAGCTCATGGCCCCGGCACGCCCGGCGGCCAGGTCGGCGTAATAGCCGCGCAGCGCACCCCTTGCGATCGGGCTCTCGAGATTGTCCTCCTCGCGGAACATGCCCTGCGAGCCGGTCTCGCGCTGGCCCTTGGTGAGCGCCCCCAGCTGATCGAGCCGCCGGGCGATGGTGGAGGTGAAGCGCTTCTCGCCATGCACATCCGAGGTGCAGACCCGGAAGAAGGGTGCTGACACTTGAGCCGAACGATGCGTGCGTCCTAGCCCCTGGATTGCCGCATCGGCCCGCCAGCCGGGCTCCAGCAGATAGTGGCGCCGCCGCTTCTGGTTCTTCGCCGTCTTTGCGGCATGATAGGACCGGCCCGTCCCGCCCGCATCGGAGAAGATGAGGATGTCCTTCTCGCCATCCATGAAGGCGCGGGTTTCCGAGGAATTGCTGTTGGCGCTGCGCTTTTCGATAAACAGGGCCCCGTCGCTGGATTTCAGGGATCGAATGGAGCGCCCGGTTACTTCGGCCACGGCCTCATCGCCGAAGGCCCAAAGGATCTGGTCGAGCGCGGCGGGAATAGGCGCAAGCGCCATCAGCTCCATCATCGCCGCATCGCGCAAGGCCTCGGCCTCGCGGGAGACGACCAGGGCACCGTTCGCATCCCGCAGCGGCTCGGCCACCATGTTTCCGTCGATCTCCACGAGCTTCTGGGCGTGGATCGGGAAAGCCTGTTCAAGATAGGACAGCACATAGTCGCGGGGCGTGAGCGCACCTTCCACCAGCTCGTCTTCGGGATCCATCGCCTCGAGGCGTCGTTTCAACAGGCTCTCGCCAGTCGAGACCACCTGGATGACGCAAGCATAGCCGTCCGCAACATCCTCTTCGATGGCGCGGATGACGGTCGGGGCTTTCATGCCCATCAGGAGGTGATTGAAGAAGCGCTGCTTGGTGCTCTCGAAGCGCGACTTCGCCGAGGCTTTCGCGGCAGAGGCGTTCGTCTGACCGGAGGCATCATTGACGCCTGTCGCGGTCAGCGCCGCTTCGAGGTTGTGGTGGATGGTCCGGAAAGCCCCGGCATAGGCATCGTAGATCTCGATCTGGGCGGGTGTGAGCGCATGTTCGAGCACGTCGTACTCAACACCGTCGAAGCTGAGCACCCGCGCGGTGTAGAACCCGAGCGTCTTCAGGTCGCGCGCCACGACTTCCATCGCAGCAACGCCCCCGGCTTCCATCGCCGAGACGAAGCTTTCGCGGCTCGGGAAGGGATATTCGGGCCCCTGGCCCCAGAGCCCGAGGCGGGAGGCATAGGCCAGGTTCTGCACGCTGGTGGCTCCCGTCGCCGAGACATAGAAGACCCGGGCCCGGGGAGCCGCGAGCTGCAGACGCAGCCCGGCGAGGCCCTGCTGGGAGGGTTTGACCCCCCTGCCCTCGTCGGACCCGGCGGCGTTCTGCATGGCATGGGCCTCGTCGAAGGCCAGCACGCCGTCGAACCCGTCGCCCATCCAGTCGAGAACTTGGCTGAGCCGGGTCCTCCCGCATTTGCCCGCCGACCGCAGCGTCGCATAGGTCACGAAAAGGATGCCGTCGCCCATCGGAATGGGTTGATCTGGCTTCCATTTGGAGAGCGGCTGGATGTCGGCGGGCGAGCCGCCGAGATCGGTCCAGTCGCGGATCGCGTCCTCGATGAGCGTGGTGGACTTCGAAATCCAGACCGCCTTGCGACGACCTGCGAGCCAGTTCACCAGGATGAGACCGGCGCATTCCCGGCCCTTGCCGCAGCCGGTACCGTCGCCAAGGAAATAGCCGAGGCGGTAGGCACACGCTTCCGGATCATCGTCGGCGCGGGTCATCCGGGTCTGGTCCTGGTCAATGGTAAACCGCCCCGGCAGGTCGCGCGCGTGGGCATCGTTCGCCATGAGGATGGTCTCGAGCTGGGCCTCGGAGAGATGGCCCTCCTCGATCAGACGGCCGGGCAGGCGCAGATCAGCGGCGGCTTCGCCGTTGGGTGCCGGAGGGGCAACCGAGGCCATGGCTATACTCTCGACCAGGGGGGTCGGATGTTCCCGGGCACCCTCAATCTCGATCCGCTGCGGACGATAGCGGGCATAGATGTCGGAGACGGGCGTGTTCTCGCGGGGGGTGTCGAGGCAGGTGAAGGCCAGCGGGATGGCGGCATGCGATTTGGGTTTGGCAGACGCCGCTTGGGCGATTGGGCGCTGACGTGCAACAGGGACACCGACCCGGCGCGACCCAGTCCGAAACTGCGCACCGGTTTGGATCGAGGGAGTGGCAGTGCGGGTTGCGGCGATATCATCGATGATTTGGCGCGCCGCGTCCAGATCGTCGACCATGGCGCGGACGATCTCGATCTCCTCCTGCACCTTGTCGAAGACCATGAGCTGGGTTTCGACGGTGGTGCCGAGTTTGCGGTAAACGTGGCCCGGAATAGTGAGCGCGAGACGGGGCTTTGCGATGGCCGAGGCCCGTGCCCAATGGGCCGCGTCTCGTTTTGGCGAAAATCCCATCGGCATGATCGCCGCGAGACGTCCGCCGGGTGCCAGCCGTTTGGCAGCGCCGATCAGATGTTTCGCCGCAATGTGCTTGTCGCGCGACCGATCGACCGATGAGGCGAAGGGCGGATTCATCACGATGACACCGGGAAGCTCGGGCACCGTCAGGAGATCATCAATATGTTCGGCGTCAAAGCCGGACACCTCGCCCCCGAACACCGCCTCGAGAAGCGCCCGACGGAAGGGATCGATCTCGTTCAGCATCGGTTTGCCACCCGCGCAAACTGCAAAACCAGCCAGCGCGCCGGTCCCGGCGGAAGGTTCGAGGACGGTTTCGCCGGGGCGGATGGCGGCAGCACGGATAGCCAGCGCCGCATAGGGCAGCGGCGTCGAGAATTGCTGGAGCCGGATTTGCTCTTCGGAGCGCCGGGTCTCCGTCAGGAGCCGTGAGGCGAGCAATCTGGCCGTCGCGAGCGCGTCCGAACCGCTGTCCCGCATGATCGCCGTCACCGTGGCGGCCTGCATCAGGTCATAGGCCATGCGCCACGACCACGCGCCGCCGGCATCGCTACCGCCGAAACTCTCGCGCATGATCCGAGCGAGCGATGAGCTCTTGAGCGGTTGCTTCTCAATCTCGCTGCCGATCAGGCGAATGGCCTGCAGAAGCTGTGGTTTCGATGGGAAATCGCGTGCGAGTGCCGGGCTTCGGTTGTCCATATCGTCTGTCCTTTGAGTCAGGTTGTGGGTCCGACAGGACAGAAAGCCGCCTCAGCGCTTTCAAACGCGCGGAGGCGGCTCAAGGCTGAACAGATAGCGATGTTGCCGGCGGTCAGGAATCGTTCCCGGCGAAAAACTCGGCCAGAACCGGACTCGCCTCACTCTTCGCCGAGCCGAGGAGCTCGGACCCGGCGAGCGAGGCTTTCGACAGGCGCACGAGGCCGCCTGTCTCCTCGATGCGGTAGCAGCGACGCTTTTGCCCTCCGCGCCGGTAATGGGTGGCGGTCACGATCTGGCAGGTGCTGCCATCGGTCAGCGTTACCGGTGCGGCCAGTTTGATCTTGTCACCCTCGTCGTAGTCCGGGATCGCCGCCCAGTCGCGGCAGCGCTGACGCCAGGCATGGGCATAGCTGTCGGGATCCTTCAACTCGGAGAGCAATGCCAGAAGGCTGAGCGGCGCGCGCGACTCCACGGGCCCGGCGCTCTCCTCCATGTCCTTGTAGCCCCAGCAGCCCTCGTCATAGCGGGTGAGGAACACGGCGCCGAAGGTGATCGACCCGTCGGCATCGGTCACGTAGGTTCTGTCTTCAACCGGCGCGCCATCGATGTTGGTGAGCCTCAAAGCTGCATACCAGGTCGACCCGAGTTTGGAGGCCTTGAGCAGCACTGTCTTGCGCGTATCCGTTTCGAACGTGCAAAGCCGGGCGATTTCTGCCTTCTCGTCCGCGTAGGTTTTGACGCGGCGGTCGGTGTAGAAGAGCCAACCCACTATGCCGCCCTCCGGTCATCGATTTCGATGAGCGCATCGAGCGGCACGCGGTAAGGCAGCATCTCGTCGAAATCCTCGCAATTGCCGCTATTCTGCACGAGGGCGTGGGTGTCGGTGGCGTCCTTCAGGATCACCCGGAACGTCCCGCCGAGACCGGAGGGCACGTCGTAGGTCCCGCCGATCAGATAGTCGGCGGCGCGACGCAGGAAGACGCGGATCGTGTGGCCATCGGTCGCCAGCCGAATCGTGTCATGACCACGGTCGATGAGCATTTGCACATCATCGAGAATGTCGGTGTAGAACTGGCCGGTCAGATCGCGGAACGCCGCCTGCCGCGCCGCCATCCAGCCCGGATCGCGGAACGGGTTGATGCCCTCGGCGAAGGCATGGGTGGGATCGGCGCGTTCGGTGGTGACGATCCGCGTCGTCGTGCCATCGATGCCGTTCGAGCGCAGATGGACGCCATTGCCGACGATCAGGATCAGGGCGGGTTTGCCCACCGGCCCGTTCCAGTTGGGAAGGAAGGTGGAGCAGCCGCGCGCATGCGCGATCTGCGCCGCGACGCTCGCCGCGGTGAAGCTAAGAAGTGCCATGGGTTTTACCTGTAAGATGGAGGGAGGGGTGCGACCCGCGCCTACGTTTCGGAGCGGGCCGCCTGTAGGGTCAGGCCGCTTCTGCGACTTCGGTTTCGTCTTCGGGTTTCTCGGCTGGCTCGACACCTGCCGTCTGCATCATCGGCGGGCACCAGGCCGCGACCGCCGCCCGCTGTGCATCCGTCAGCGTGGCGAAGGGCTCGGCGAAGAGCTTGTCGCAGAATTCGACGACTTGCTTCTTGGTCGAGGAGGCCAATGTCACCGCCTCCTGCGCGAGCCCCAGTTCCTCACCGAGGATCTTCAGAAGCCAGGCCTTCTTGAAGCGATTGAAGAGCGCCGCATTCGGTGTCCAATGCGCTCGGATGTCCGGCATGATCTCGACTTCGAAGTCATGCATCAAGCTATCCCGCTGCCGGTCCCGTGAGAAGCAGGATTGTGTGGTTGCCGCCGTGGCATAGGCCACGAGTTTGGCCTTCTCGCCCGCATCGAGCGCCCGGAAGAGCGCGAACTGGTCTGCAGGGGATTTCGCGTCATCGGCCCAGGAGAGGTCGAGTGCGTCATGGGCCTCGGCCACCTGTTCAAGCGAGGTGCCGTCGATCTCGTCCATCTTGGCGTGGGTACGATACTCCTGGCGCGCATCGACCTTGATCGCTTGGGTGACGCCCAAACCGCTGGTCAGCACATCCGTGACCAATTTGAAGAGCGTGAGGTCGAGCGTCGCCTCTGGATGCATCGCCATGGCCGCGCCGAGCGCCATCGCCCGCTCGGTCTTCAGGTCCTCGGTGAGCGAGGCGGGATAGGTGATCTGATCGCCGTCTACGGCGCCCCTGTCGCTCGGTGCGCCGGTGCCTTTGCCAGACCGCTCCGCCTTGTCTTCAGGGCGCACCATCCCGACATGCAGGGAGATCTTGCCATGCGACCAGGAGGCGATCACGCCGGAGCGCGAAAGATCCTCGGTGCCATAGGCCTCCTGTAGGTCCCGCGCCTCAGCTTCCAGCGCGTCCACGCGTTCGTAGAGTTCATTGTACGCCTCTTCCTCGAGCTCTTCGTTCTCCATCTCGTGTTCGAGTTTCTCGAGTTCGGCGGCAATCTCATCGACACGCTTCTGGCCCTTCTCATCGGGCTCGACTGGACCCGGATAGACACGGCCATAGTCCGCCATGGCGGCATAGTCGTACTGGATGACCGCATCGGCCCAGGCAAAGCCGATCTCTGCCCGCGCCTCTTCGGCGGCGGCGGCGAGTTTTTCGAGCAGGATCGTTTCGACCAGCGCGGAATCCTCCAGCACGGAATGCTCGTCCAGGAGATCGGCCGCGATGGCGCCGCCACGCGCCTCGTAGTCCTTCCGCACGAAGGCGCCGATATCGTCGCTGACCTGCACACCGCGGGACTTCAGCGCGTTGCGGACGGTATGGGCCTGGACATAGTTGTCCTCCCTGGTGAGCGCCTCGAAGACCTCGCGTTGCACCTCCTGGCTCGGGTGATCGGCGAAGGCTTTCATCGTGTCGAGGGTGATCGATTTGGCGCGGGCCGCGGCACGGATGTCGGGATGGATGAGCCCGTAGCGCAGCCTGCCTTTGACGGCGGCGACGGTTGTGCCGAAGGTCTTGGCAATCGTCTCGGGAGTCTGGCCGTCGACCTCCATCATCCGCGCGAAGGCCTCGAACTCGTCGATGGCGTTCATCGGCGCCTGGGTGATGTTCTCGGCGAGCGACAGCGCGGTGGTCACATCGCAATCGTCAGGGACCAAACGGCAGTCGATCTTGGTGCGGTTCGTGAACCCTTTGGCGGTTTTGTCGGCGACCAGCTCCAGAAGCGCCGCATGGCGCCGGCCACCGGCGAGCACCCCGAACTTGCCACCGATCTTCTGAACGAGCAGCGGCTGAAGAAGGCCCAGAACGGCGATGCTGGCCTTGAGATGCGCGATATTCTCCGAGGCATAGGTCTCGGGGGAATTGGTCCGTACGTTCGCGGGATGCGGGCAGAGGTCGCCGATGGCGACGGTGGTAGTTTTGAATGTGTGAGTCATGACATGTCCTTCTCGACGTGTTTGAGAGGGCCGCGCGGGTCTTCGCGCAACCAATCCCCGGATCCGGGAACCAACAGGACAAGAGGCCCACTTTCCCTTTCGGAGGGTCAGCGGGCCTGTCGGTGATGGAAGGTTGGGGTGCGGCCCGCCCTACCAGTCGCGCGCCATCATGACGGTCAGCACGCGCATGGTCGTCTCGGGATTGTCGGGTGCCTCGGCGCCATAGCGGAAGTCAGAGCTGGCCTCGTAGTGATCCAGCTTCCAGAATACGGTTTCGCCCCGGATCGTCACGGCCCCGAAGTCGTGCCAGCCTTCCGGATCATTGTCCGGCTCGAATGTATCGAACGCACCGGTGGCCTGGACGGCCTCTGTGACGAAGCCATCGCCTGCCTCGATCAGGGACTGGGTCACGACGAGGCGGCCCTGGATCTGCTGATCCGGGGTGATGCCAAGGCAGGCAAACCTGCGGAAAGCGTCGTTCTGGGATGCGATGACAGCCGCGTTCGGACGCGAATAGTCTGCGGGTTCAGGATGGCTCATGGGTCTGTCCTTTCGGGATGGGTTGAAACCACCAAACCCAAAGCCAGTTTTTCCTTTCACCACGCCCTACCAGCCCGGACAGCCCCGGCCTCAAGCGGCCTGTTCCCCCTGCCCCGCCTCCGACGCGGCGACGAGATAGTCACAGGCACGCTGCGCGTCCGCCGCATGTTTGAAGATCGCCCGCTTGTCAGACCGGAGCACGCGGACCCAGTTGTCGAGATAGGCCGCGTTCAGCTCCAGCGTATGCGCGGAGAACCCCAGCTTCTGACCCAAGAACACCGTGCAGAGCTCGGCCACAATCTCTTCCCGTGCGTAGGCGGTGTTGCCGAACCGCGCATCGCCATAGCTGCGGTTTAACCGATGCCGGGGTTTCGTCCAGTGGCCCAGCTCATGACCCCAGACGGCGTAGAAATTCCGCGGGTTCTCGAAGAGCTCGATCGGGGGCATGTAAATCTTGTCGAGATTCGGGACGTAACATGCTTCCCGACCAGAGAAGCTGACATTGGCACCGATTGCCTCGAAGAAGCTCTGCATATGCGGGATCGGTGCGCGTTCGGGATGAACTTCCGGTTCGGCCGCAGCGGGATGGAAGCGAGGGTCCAACCCCTCGATCTGATCGGCGTTGAAGACGCGGTAGGATTTCATGAAGGGGATGGTTTTGGGATCTTCGGTTTCCGCCTGGTCGCCGTGGGCGCTTTCGGCCTGCTCGCGCTCGGCCGTCCCGTAGTAGACGACCACCGACGATTTCGAGCCCTTGATGACTTTCGCATCGAGCTCGTTCGCCTGCCTCAACGTCATCCAGTAAGGCGAGGCGTATCCGGCCATCATGGTGCGCATAGTCAACAGGAAGTTATTGACGCCCTGGTAGGGTTCGCCGTTCAGGCGGAGCGGCACGGAACTGCCGCCGACCGTCCATGGCTTGCGCCAGGGCAGCACGCCCCGGTCAATGATGTCGATGAGTTCGTTGGTGATCGACGCTGCAGCGTCGAACTTGCGTTTGCTAGACTTGGACATGAAATATCTCCGATGTTTGGGGAGCGCGCGGCAGCCGCGCGCGGATCGGACAAGGGTGGTGAGCGACGCCGCGCGGGGGTACGGGTGCTGTCCGCATTCCCGCCAGACCCATCACTCCACCTCCGGATCCGACTTTCTCAAGGCCTGCTTTGACTTTCCGGAACCCGGTCATCCCGTGGTTGGATCGACCGTCAGAACGCGGACCGCCCGCCAGGAACCCGTCCTGATGCACCAACAGGAAGCCTTTCAGTGCGACGTAAGCGCTTCCCGCACACTTCGGCGGTGTCTCAGGGCAAAACCTGCTGATGGCGGGCAGATCGGGTTGCGGTGTCGGGCCGAAACCTTAGAAGGGCAGACGCGCGGGGCGCGTGCTATCTCGCGTGCGGCCCGGAACCGCTTCCCACCCTTAAACTCCCGGAGTATTTCAATGATCCGCCATGTAGTATTCTTCACTGTCCCAATCGACGGCAACCTCGACGCGGTTCGGAAGGGATTGCAGATCCTGACGCGGATTCCCCATGCGAAGCACCTCGAGATCGCTCTGAACCGAAAGACGGATCCGGCCAGCAAGGAAGTCGATGTTGTCGTCTACGGAGAGTTCGTGGATGACGCGGCGCTGGCCGCCTACAAGGCGCACGAGATCTACGCCGAATCCATCCGGCGCGTGAAACCCCTCCGCGAGATGCGCTTCGCGGTGGACTACGACACCTCTCAGGCCTTCGTAACGGCCGATGAAGAGGCCTGACCCCTCGAGGGTACCAGTAGAGGCCAAATCGGACGCTCACCGCCTCCTGCTGCGCGACGATTGGGCAGGCACCGAGATGCGGTTCACCGCACCTCGCGAGTTTATCTACGCCGACCATGTTGACGAGATGCCACGGGCCTTGGACCGCATGGAACGCGTGCGGACCGCGGGCCAATGGTGCGCGGGCTACGTGAGCTACGAGACAGGCTGTGGCCTTGATCCGCGCAATACAGTCCCTGCGCGCTGGAGGGACGTCCGCGTGACATCGACTGCGGGGCCATCGAATTCATAGATCCTTCTGGCCTGGTGCGCGGCAATGTCTCCATCCGTCCGCAACCTCGCCTTCCAAAAGGGCGATGAGGCCATTTTCAAAGTGTGAGGCGGCATCCTGTTCGATTCCGAGGTTCGCTCGGAATACGACGAATGCCTGCTGAAAGCCCGCTTCGCCTCTGGACCGGATCCAAAGTCTTGCCTGCGCACCGACGTCTGAGCCCATAATCGTATGACGGTGGCTTTCGGCACATGTTAGCGTGCGTCATTCAAATAAGACACCCCGCACACTTGCCCTTAGGTAAGTCGACCCGTAAACACCTCCCAGCCGACACCACCCGCGTGCGGTCGCGCCCTCCGCGGCGGCCCGAAATAACCTCAGGAACTCCGCTCTTGCTCGACCAGATCGCGCTGCGCGCCGAACTCGCCGATCACTACGATCTCTCTCCCTCCACCGACATCGCCCAGGCAAATGCTGACATTTTCGCCCGGATGGACCGTGTCGTGACGCCCCCAGACTGGGCGATCTACGCGCCCTATGTCGCGGCGATCAACAAGCTGAAAAAGGAACGCAACGCGGTTATCCTGGCGCATAACTACATGACGCCCGAGATCTACCACGGCATCGCGGACGTGGTTGGCGACAGCCTTCAGCTGGCGATCGAGGCGACCAAGGTAAAGGCAGACGTCATCGTCCAGTGCGGCGTGCATTTCATGGCCGAGACCTCGAAGATCCTGAATCCCTCCAAGACGGTGCTGATCCCCGACATAGAGGCCGGCTGTTCCCTGGCCGAAAGCATCACCGCCGAAGGCATCGCCGAAATGCGCGCCAAGTATCCCGGCGCGCCGGTGGTCACTTATGTGAACACCACGGCCGAGGTGAAGGCGGCATCCGACATCTGCTGCACGTCCTCCAACGCGGTGCAGATCGTGCGCGGGCTGGACGCGGACACCGTCATCATGACGCCGGACAAGTACCTGGCGCAGAACATCGCCAACCTGGTGCCCGAGAAGAACATCGTGTGGTGGGACGGTGCCTGCATCGTGCACGAACAGTACACCGCGCAGGATCTGCGGGATTTCCGCGAATGGAACCCCGGCACAAGGATCATCGCGCATCCCGAATGCCCGCCCGATGTGGTGGCCGAGGCCGATTTCTCCGGCTCGACCAGCGGGATCATCGACTATGTGACGCAGCAGCGGCCGGAAAAGGCGATGCTTGTGACGGAATGTTCGATGGCCTCCAACATCTCGGACGCGCTGCCGGATGTGGATTTCGTCGGGCCCTGCAACATGTGCCCCTACATGAAGAAAATCACGCTGGAAAAGGTGCTGTGGTCGCTGCACACGATGGAAGGCGCGGTCGAGGTCGACCCGGAGATCGCCGACAAGGCCCGCGTTGCCGTTCAGCGCATGATCGATCTGTCCGCAAAAATGGCCGGCTAGGGCGATGACCCCGATCGAAACGCCGATCGAAACGGGCCGCGTGATCATCGTCGGCGCGGGACTGGCGGCGCAATATGCGGCGCTGAAACTGGCCCCGCGTCCCGTGCTGATGATCTCTCCCGAGGCTTTGGGGACGGGCGCGTCCTCGGCCTGGGCGCAGGGTGGCGTGGCGGCAGCGATGGACCCGGCGGACAGCGCCGATGCCCATGCCCGCGATACCGTCACCGCCGGCGCGGGTACCGTCGATCCAGGCGTGGCCTCTTCCGTCACCGCCGAGGCGCGCGATCACATCCTTGACCTGACCGGGCTGGGCACGCCCTTCGACCGCACCGCCGACGGATCCTATGTTCTGTCGCGCGAGGCGGCGCATAGCTTCGCCCGCGTCGTGCGGGTGCAGGGCGATCAGGCCGGGGCGGAAATCATGCGCGCCCTGACCGTCCAAGTGCGCGAGGCGGACCATATCCAGGTGCTCGAAGGCGTCATGGCCACGGCGCTTGAGGTATCGGGCGGCCGCGTCACCGGCGTAGCCGTCGCCCGCTGCGATCAGGGGCAAAGCGCCAGCGTCACCCTGCGCGGCACCGCCGTGCTGCTGGCGGGGGGCGGTTCGGGCGGGCTTTATGCCCTTACCACCAACCCGCCGCGCATCCGGGGTCAGGTGATCGGCATGGCCGCCCGCGCCGGTGCACAGATCGCCGATGCGGAATTCGTGCAGTTCCACCCGACGGCCATGGCCTGCGGCCTTGATCCCGCCCCCCTGGCGACCGAGGCACTGCGCGGCGAAGGGGCCGTTCTGGTCAACCGCCACGGCGACCGCTTCATGGTGGAGGCGCATCCGGATGCCGAACTGGCCCCGCGCGACATCGTGGCCCGCGCCGTCTATGCCCAGACACAGGACGGGCTGGCCCCCGCGCTGGACACCCGCGCGGCATTGGGCGCGAAGATCCTGACAGATTTCCCCGCCGTCGCCGCCGCCTGCCAGCAGGCCGGGCTGGACCCGGTGACGCAGGTGATCCCCGTGGCCGCCGCCGCGCATTACCACATGGGCGGCGTGGCGACGGATGCCGACGGGGCCAGCACCCTGCCCGGCCTCTGGGCCTGTGGAGAGGTCGCCTCGACCGGGTTGCATGGCGCGAACCGTCTGGCCTCGAACGGGCTGCTTGAGGCGCTGGTCTATGGCCGCCGCTGTGCGCTGGCGATCGACGCCGCCCTGCCCGCGCCCAGGGCGGCCGCGCCCGTCACCCTGCCCGATCTTCCCGCCGCCGAAACGCCCGACCCTGCGCTGGTCACCCGGCTGCGGCAGGCGATGACCGATGGTGCCGGCGTGATCCGCACGGCCGGCGGGCTGACCCGCACGCTGACCGACATCGCCGCGATCGAAGCCGCCCAACCCGGGTGCGAGACGCTGGCCAACATGACCGCCACCGCCACCCTGATCGCCGCCGCCGCGCTGTTGCGCCGCGAAAGCCGGGGCGCGCATTTCCGGTCGGACTTTCCCCACCCCGATGGCGCAACCGGCATACGGTCGCTGATGACCCTGACCGACGCGTTGGCGATCCGCGCGACCATGACCCGAAAGGAACCGGCATGAACCAGAGCGCAACAATGCCCCCCCTGCCCGACCTGATCCTTGAACCGCTGGTCCGCGCCGCGCTGATCGAGGATCTGGGCACCTACGGCGACATCACCACCCGCACCGTCATTCCTGCCGGCACCACCTATGCCGCGCGGCTGAATGCCCGCGAACCGGGCGTGGTTTCGGGTCTGCAAATGGCCGCGCTTGCGTTCCGGCTGGTCGATCCCGCGCTGCAGATCACCACGCACAAGGTCGATGGCGACGTGATCGCGCCGGGCGACCTGCTGATGGAGATCACGGGCGACGCGGCCTCGATCCTGTCGGGCGAACGGGTCGCGCTGAACTTTGCCGGGCGCATGTCCGGCATCGCCACGCTGACCGCCGCCTTCGTGGCCGAAACGCGCGGCACCGACGCCCGCGTGACCTGCACCCGAAAGACGACCCCCGGCCTGCGTATCGTGGAAAAACAGGCCGTTCTGCATGGCGGCGGGTTCAACCATCGCTTCGGCCTGTCCGACGCGATCCTGATCAAGGACAACCACATCGCGGCCGCCGGTGGCATCCGCCCCGTGCTGCAATCGGTCAAGGCGCGGGCATCCCACATGATCCGCTGCGAGATCGAGGTCGACCGCCTGGACCAGCTGGCCGAGGTCCTGGACGAGGGTGGCGCAGACGTTGTTCTGCTGGACAACATGGACACGTCAATGCTGGCGAAGGCGGTGGACATGACCGCCCGTCAGGTGGTGCTGGAGGCCTCGGGCAACATGAAGCTGGACCGCATCGCCGAGGTCGCGGCGACGGGCGTGGACTATATTTCCTCTGGCGCACTGACCCATTCGGCGCAGGTCCTGGACCTTGGGCTGGACTTCTGAATCGGCAATCTACCGCGCACAGATATGACTTTTTCGTATATACAATCGCAATATTATTGCGCTGCACTTGCGAAAAGAGCCCCAAGCAGGTATCCCCTCGGAAGCCTGTCTGAGGAGGACCGACATGAGCCAATCCGCCCCGCAACGCAGCCTGACCGCGTCCGACATTCGTGCGCGCAAGGGGGCCGATCCGCTGGTCTGCCTGACGGCCTATACGACCCCCGTGGCACAGCTGGCGGATGCGGACTGCGATCTGGTTCTGGTCGGTGACAGCGTCGGCATGGTGCTGCACGGGTTGCCCTCGACCCTCGGTGTGACGATGGAGATGATGGTGCTGCATGGCCGCGCCGTCGCCCGGGGCCTGAGCCGCGCGCTGATGGTCGTCGACATGCCCTTCGGCAGTTACGAAGACTCCCCCGCACAGGCTTTCCGCAATGCCGCCCGGCTGATGGCCGAAACCGGGGCCGGCGCGGTCAAGCTGGAAGGCGGCGCGCATATGGAAGACACGATCCGCTTTATCGTCGAGCGCGGCATCCCCGTCATGGCCCATATCGGCCTGACGCCCCAGGCGGTGAACGCGCTTGGCGGCTACAGGGTGCAGGGGCGCGGCGCGGATGCGGACCGGATCGCCGAAGACGCCCGCGCGGTGACCCGCGCCGGGGCGTTTTCTGTCGTGCTGGAAAAGGTGCCCGCCGCGCTGGCGGATCAGATCACCGCGGATATCGCCATCCCCACGGTCGGCATCGGGGCGTCCGCGGGCTGTGACGGGCAGATCCTTGTGATCGACGATATGCTGGGCCTTTTCGACGCCTTCAAGCCGAAGTTCGTGAAACGCTATGCCGACCTGGCCAGCGAGGCGCGCACCGCCATCCGCACCTACGCGGAAGAGGTCCGCGCCCGCAGCTTCCCCGCCCCCGAACATGTCTTTTCCCAGGAGGAACCGGGCACATGAAGATCATCCGCACCAAGACCGAGCTGCGCGCCCTGACCGAAAGCTGGCGCCGCGCCGGGGAAACCATCGGCGTCGTGCCGACCATGGGCGCGCTGCATGCCGGTCATCTGAGCCTGGTCGACCGCGCCTGTGCCGAAAACGACCGGGTGATCGTGACGTTGTTCGTGAACCCCAAGCAGTTCAACAACCCCGAGGATCTGGCGAACTATCCCAGGACCGAACACAGCGATGCCGAGAAGCTGACGCCCTATGGCGCGGATATACTCTATGTGCCCGATGGCGCGCAGATGTACCCCGAGGGCTTCGCCACGACCGTGTCGGTGACCGGTGTCAGCGCGGGCCTGTGCGGCGGGGCGCGGCCCGGGCATTTCGACGGCGTGGCCACGGTGGTGACCAAGCTTTTCCTGCAATGCGATGCCGACCGCGCGTATTTCGGTGAAAAGGATTACCAGCAACTTCAGGTGGTGATCCGGCTGGCCGAGGATCTGGATCTGAAGACCGAGATCGTCGGCTGTCCGACCGTGCGCGAGGACGACGGCCTCGCCATGTCGTCGCGCAACCTCCGGCTCGGGCCCGGGCCACGCGAAATTGCGCCGGTGATCGCCCAGGTCCTGGACGACGCCGCGCGTGTCATCTCCCGCGGCGGACAAGTCGCGCAGGCCCTCGATAACGCCAGGGCGGCGCTGCTCACTGCCGGGTTCGACACGATCGACTACCTGGAGTTGCGCAGCGATCCCGACCTCAAGCTGATGAACAGGGCAGACCGCCCCGGTCGCCTCTTCCTGGCCGCCTGGCTCGATGGCGTGCGCCTGATCGACAATGTCCCTGTCGCGGGTCTCGCAAGCGTCCCGGCTCCCGAAGATCACCCGCTCGAGCCGGCCTGACCCGGGCCGCCGCCTCTCAGTCCTGGGCTCGCAAACCGGACCGCGCGAGGGCGGCGATGAGATCCGTCCTGGTGACGATGCCGACGATCCGGCCCTTTTCAAGGACCGGCACCGCATCGACATCACCATCGGCCATCATCGGCAGGAGCACTCCGACCGGAGTCGCCGGTACCGCCCGAGGCCCGGCGACGCTCATGATGTCCTTGGCTCGGACCGGCTGCGTACGATCCTGGTCGATCAGGCGCCGAAACGCCGCGAGATAGCCACGGTCGAGCCGAAGCGCATCCTCGCGCGCTCGGTCGATCAGGTGAATCTGGAAGATCACGCCAAGATAATGCCCCTCGACCCCGGTCACCGGAAGCGATGTGAAGCGATGATGTCTGAACAGGTCCGCAATCTTTGACAGCGGAGTGTCCGGGCCAATGGTCACCAGATTACGCGACATGACGTCGGTCGCGAGAAGCGGACCTGTCCGGTGCGCGGCGGCCTGCAACTCGGCCGCGCCGATCAACCGCGCCAGGTCTTCGACACCCAGATTGAACGACTGGCGATACCGGTCCAGCAGCTCTTTCAGTTCTTCTCGGGACAGCCCGATGCGCTTGGCGGGATCGGGATCTTCGGTGCGGTGGCGACTTGGCTCACCGAACTGGCGGAATGGATATCTGCGCCCCGTGAGCCGGGCGTAGATCGCAGCACAGACGACCAGCGCGAGGGTGCCTGTGGCGACGGGCGCGATCGCGAACCAGAGTCCAAGTCGCTCGACCGCCTCCGGGCTCATCGCCGCTGTCATGGCGACCGCACCCGCCGGGGGATGGATCGCGCGACACAGGATGCCGACCGTAATCGTCAGCCCGACCGCAAGGGCGATCCGCAGGACAGGGTCAGCGACCGCGGAACAGACCACCACACCGACCAGTGCCGCGAGAGTGTTGCCCACCACCGCCGACCACGGCTGCGCCAACGGGCTGTTGGGCACTGCGAACAGCAGAACCGACGTCGCACCGAACGGGGCAATCAGGTAAAGGCCGAGCGTCAGGTCGACCACGGGCGACAACAGGAATGCGCCCGTCACCCCAAGCCCGATCAGGGCGCCGATCCCGGCGCGAAGGGCCTCGGCTGGCGAGGGGCGGCCAATAACCGGGCCAAGCGAACGGAACAGGGACTCCATGACTGCTGCCTTGTCTGTTTTGCCTAAAGTTTCAGCAAGCGACGGCAGGCGCAAGCACATCCGCCCGGCATTGAACCGGGCGCTCAGCCTGATAAGCTGCCGCTCACCTAGGGGTGTCCCGACAAGGGGCTGAGATATCGCTGGCGATTGCAGCGCGGTGACCCTTTGAACCTGATCCGGATCATGCCGGCGAAGGGACAGGATCGCAGCGCTCTCTTGCCCTTGCCGGCCTCAGAATGACGAGGCCGACTTGCCATATCAACAGACAGACCCGCGCCCGATCGCGGCGACCATCGCCGTTCTTGTCCGCGACAGCCAGGTGCTGCTTGTGCGCCGGGCCAATCCGCCGATGCGGGCCTCTGGGGTTTTCGCGGCGGAAAGGTGCATCAGGGCGAACCCCTGTTCGAGGCCGCAACCCGGGAACTGGCCGAGGAAACCGGCGTCGCCGCAGAGCCGCTGCGCGTGATCACCGCCCTCGACGCCTTCGACCACGACCCCGCAGGCGTGCTGCGCCGGCATTTCATCCTGATCGCCGTTCTGTGCCGCTGGATCGCCGAGGTTCCGGTTGCCGCAGATGACGCGCTCGAGGCGCGCTGGATCGACCTTGCCGCGCTGACGGATGGCAGCCTCGCGCTCAGCCGCGATGTCGGCGCAGTTGCGGACCAGGCCGTAGCCCTGATGGCGGGGGCACCGACATGATCGCCAACGTCCTGACCATTGCGGGCACGGACCCGTCCGGCGGCGCCGGCATCCAGGCCGACATCAAGACCATGTCGGCGCTTGGCGCTTATTCCTGTTCGGTCGTCACGGCCGTGGTGGCGCAAAACACCTGCGGCGTTCGGTCTTTTCAGGCGCTGTCGCCCGATTTCGTCGCCGCACAGATCGACGCGGTGCTCGAGGACGTGCGCATCGACGCGGTCAAGATCGGGATGATCGCCAACGCGGGCATCGCCGGGGCCGTGGCCGACCGGCTGACGCATCACCGGGCGCGCAACATCGTGCTCGACCCGGTGATGGTGGCGAAAAGCGGCCATGCGCTGCTGGACCCCGAGGCCGTCTCGGCGGTGCGCGAACGGCTTGTCCCGCTGGCTTCGGTCATCACGCCCAACCTGCCCGAGGCCGCCGTCCTGCTGGACCGCCCCGACGACTGGAGCGTCCCCGCCATGCGCGCCGCCCTGCCCGCGCTGATGGCGCTCGGGTCGGACCACGTGCTGCTCAAGGGCGGGCACCTGGAGGGCGAGGACAGCACCGATCTTCTGGCCGGGCCCGAGGGCACCCAGGCCTTCCGCGCGCCGCGCATCACCACGACCAGCGATCACGGCACGGGCTGCACCCTGTCCTCGGCCATTGCGGCGCTGCTGCCGCATCACCCGATGCCCGAGGCCGTGGCCCGCGCCAAGGCCTATCTGCACGCCGCGCTGGCCCAAAGCGATGCGCTGGACGTAGGGCAAGGGCACGGGCCGGTGCATCATTTCCACGCGCTCTGGGCGTCAGACGGTTAGCGCGTCGATCCTGTCCCTGAGGGCGCGGGCGGCGGCCTTGGGGTCGGGCTGGCCGCAGATGGCGGAAACCACGGCGACGCCCTGCGCCCCGGCCTTCAGGACCTGCGCCACGTGCTCGGTCTTCAGCCCGCCGATCGCCACGGCGGGCACCGGGCTGGCCGCAACCTGCGCCGCCAGCCCCTCGAAACCCACAGGCGCCTTGTGATCCAGCTTGGAGGGCGTGGCAAAGACCGGCCCCGCACCGATGTATTCGACCAGCGCCTTATCGACGGCGGCGGCCAGCGCGGGCGTCTCGACCGACAGGCCCAGCACCATCGCCGCACCGATCCGGGCGCGGGCCTCGGTCACGGCCATGTCGCCCTGCCCGATGTGCAGACCGTCCGCACCAATCGCAACGGCGGCCTCCACGTCGTCGTTCACGATCAGCACCGCGCCGGTTCCGGCCAGCGCCGCCTTCAGTGCCCGGCCCGTCTCGATCATCCGCGCGGTGCCTGCCGCCTTGTCGCGCAGTTGCACAACCGTCGCCCCGCCCGCGACGGCAGCGCGGGCGGTTTCGACCATGCCGACCCCGGCGCACAGGCCGGGATCGAGCACGAGGTAAATCGAGAGGTCAGGGCAGCGCCTCACGCGGGCACCGCCGCGTCGTGGATCGCCGCCCGCGACAGCGCCTCGGGCGCAACCGCCGCCAGCGCATCGAGGAACCGTGGCGCAAAACTTCCCGGCCCCGAGGCGCCCTCATCCGCCTTCGCCCCCGCAACGGCGAAATGCGCCAGCGCAGCGACGGCGGCGTCGAAGGCGTCTTCCGCAACCGCAGCATAGGCCCCGCAGAGACAGGTGAGCGAACAGCCAAGCGCGGTGTTCATCGGCATGAAGGGCGAGCCTCCCTCGATCCGCACGACCCGCTCTCCGTCGATCACGTAATCCACCTCGCCCGTCACCGCGACGACCGCGCCGCTGGAGCGCGCCAGCCGACGCGCCCCCTCTTCCGCCGCCGCGACCGGATCACGCCCGTCGACTCCCTGCCCCCGGCTGGCTTCCCCGGCGAGCGACAGGATTTCCGAGGCATTGCCCCGGATGATCGTCGGCCGTTCGGCAACCAGCGCCTGCACAACCTCGCGCCGATAGGACGTCGCCTGACAGGCCACCGGGTCCAGCACTCAGGGCCGCCCCGCGACCTGCGCCCCCCGGATTGCAGCGCGCATTCCGGCGACGAAGGGCGGCGACAGGGTGCCGATATTCACCGTCACTGCCCCCGCGATCCCGGCAAATTCCTCGGCTTCCTCGACGTCGGAAACCATGGCGGGGCTGGCGCCAGCCGCGAGCAGCACGTTTGCGGCGATGTTCATGGCGACGTAGTTGGTGATGCACTGCACCAGCGGCGGCGTGGCCCGCAGCGCGGTCAGAAGGGTTTCGGGGCTCTGGCTCATGCCTTGTCCTCCAGCGGGATATACAGGTCTCCGCCTTCGCGGAACTTCTCGGCCATGCGGGCCATGCCGTCCTTCTGCGCTTCGGCGCGGATGTCGTGGCTGATGCGCATCGAACAGAAATGCGCGACCTTGTGGGCTTCCTTGGGCAAGGTCTCGTCATGCATAGAGCGAGCGGTTTCGGGATCGAGCGAGAGGTTGAACTGGTCTTCCCACCTGAACTCGAACCGCGCGCGGCTGAGCGCATCGTCGCGGATCTGCGCCGCCGGATGGCCCTTGGCGAGGTCCGCCGCATGGGCCGCGATCTTGTATGTGATGACACCGACCTTCACGTCGTCGCGGTCGGGCAGCCCGAGGTGTTCCTTGGGCGTCACGTAACACAGCATCGCGGTGCCGAACCAGCCGATCATCGCCGCGCCAATGCCGCTGGTGATATGATCGTATCCCGGCGCAATGTCCGTTGTGAGCGGCCCGAGCGTGTAGAACGGCGCCTCGCCGCAGACCTGCAACTGCTTGTCCATGTTGGCCTTGATCTTGTGCATGGGCACATGGCCCGGCCCCTCGATCATCACCTGGCAATCCCGCGCCCAGGCGATCTGCGTCAGCTCTCCGAGGGTCTCAAGCTCGGCAAATTGCGCCTCGTCATTGGCATCCGCGATGGAACCGGGGCGCAGCCCGTCACCCAAGCTGAACGACACGTCATAGGCGCGCGCGATCTCGCAGATCTCGTCGAAATGCTCGTACAGGAAGCTTTCGCGGTGATGGTGCAGGCACCACTTCGCCATGATCGAGCCCCCGCGCGACACGATCCCCGTCACCCGGTTCACCGTCATCGGGATCATGTGCAGCCGCACACCTGCATGGATGGTGAAGTAATCCACCCCCTGCTCGGCCTGTTCGATCAGAGTGTCGCGGAAGACCTCCCAGCTCAGGTCCTCGGCGATGCCGCCGACCTTTTCCAGCGCCTGGTACAGTGGCACCGTGCCGATCGGGACCGGCGAGTTTCGCAGGATCCAGTCGCGGATGTTGTGGATGTTGCGCCCCGTCGACAGGTCCATGACCGTGTCGGCGCCCCATCTGGTCGCCCAGACCATCTTTTCCACTTCCTCGGCCATCGAGGAAGTCACCGCCGAGTTGCCGATATTGGCGTTGATCTTGACGAGGAAGTTCCGCCCGATCGCCATCGGCTCGGCCTCGGGATGGTTGATGTTCGCGGGGATGATCGCGCGGCCCTTGGCGATCTCGTCACGCACGAATTCCGGCGTGATGAAATCCGGAATTTCCGCACCAAAACTTTCGCCGTCGCGCGCCAATGTCTGTGCATGGGCCTCTGCCTGCGCCTTGCGCCCGAGGTTTTCGCGGATCGCGACGAATTCCATCTCGGGCGTGACGATGCCGGCGCGGGCATAGGCCATCTGGGTCACCGCCCGACCTTGCGTGGCGCGACGCGGCGCGTTGCGGACGGGGAATTCGGGCGTCAGCCGCGCGCCTTCGGCAAAGCCGTTGTCGGCAGGGGTGACATGCCGGCCTGCGTAGGTTTCGGTATCGCCACGGGCCGCAATCCAGCCCTCGCGCAGGCGCGGCAGGCCCCGGTCGATGACGATCGTCGCCTCAGGGTCCGTATAGGGGCCCGAGCTGTCATAGACGGTGACGGGCGGTTCCCCGGCCGTGGGGTGCAGGTCGATCTCGCGCATGGGCACGCGGATATCGGGGTGACGGGTGCCCGCATGCCAGACGCGGCGCGAGGCGGGCAGCGGGCCCGTGGTGACGGTTGGGTTGAGATCTTTCATCGGTCGGAGCCTCCATAGCTCAAAGCGTTGGAGACCCAGTTCCGCGTCGAATGGGATTGCCGGTGTGGGAATAGCCCTCCACGAAAGTGGTCGGGGCCCGCGCGGCCAGTGCACCATCCCTACGCCAGTGTGAACTGGATCAGGTTCATCGGGTCACTGCGCTGCACGGGTGCCAGCAGTATCTCAGCCTCTTGTCGAGACCCCCCGGGTGAGTGCCCGCAGGCTGTTCTGGGCGCGCGCAAATGTCAACGCATGATAAGACGGGCCATTATCGTTACCGGTGCGGAGGCGAATTTAGAGACCCAAGTCACGACATGCTGAACTGGCTGAACCCCAACAATGGAGTTCAGCATGCCCCGTTTCGATCACACCGCTTTCGTCAATGCCTGCCGTGATGAGCGCGGCGTCGGACATCACACCTTGCGGGCCTATGCCCAGGATCTGCGCACCTTCGCCCGCTTCATCGAGGCCCACCGTCTCAGCAACCCGTTGTCGAAGGACGATATCCTCGCCTACCACCGGCATCTGCGTGACGCGTTGGACGCCAAGCCCGCGACCATCGAGCGGCGGCTCGTAACGCTCAAGTCCTACTTTGCCTGGCGCGAAGATCGGAACAGCGCCCTGCCCTCCCCATTCGCCGACCTCCGCATCTCCATCCGGATCCCGCGCCGCCTGCCGCGTCCCATCGATCGCGACACCCTCAGAGCGGTTCTCCAGGCCGGTGGAGACCCGATCGCCCCGCCGTCGAAGCCGGGCGAGCATGGCGTAACACGGGCCTCTGAGATTGCCGTCACGATACTGATCATCAAGATGCTGATCGTCACAGGGCTGAGGATCAGCGAGCTGACCAATGTAAGAGTCCGCGACGTCTCGCCGGACGGAAGCCAAATCCTCGTCCGAGGAAAAGGCAACAAGGAGCGGATCGTCTTCGTGCCGAACCGCGACTTACAGGAAGAGCTCAGGCACTTCCTCGAGGCTCGCTACGCGCAAGGTGGCTCTTCCGCGCCGCTGTTCTTGAACACCGAAGGCCGTCGGCTCCGCTCGGCCACGTTCCGTAAGCGGCTGCGAGCGCTATCCAAGCGCCTCGGGATCGAACCGCACCTGACGCCGCACCGGTTCCGGCACTCCGCCGCGACGCTGCTGATCGAGGAAGGTATCGATATCCGGATGGTCCAGGCCTTGCTCGGGCACGCCAGCCTCAGGACCACCGAGATCTACGTGAGGGTTTCGAACCATGCGCTGCGACGTGCGCTTGAGCGGGTCGATGTGCTGAGCGAACTTTGGCAGTGACGGCCAAAAACGGTCTTTCGTCCTGATTGAAGTTGCGGCGCCGCAACTTCCCCAAAGCAGACGTTCATCTTGCCCGCAACCTTCCTTCTCCCGAAAAATGGTCAGTCGACCAATTTGTCAGACCGTTGACTAGCATAGGCTTCGAGCATCATTTTCGTGTACTCGGCGGTACTGGAGGTATGTTCGCCCAATCCCGGCCACGCAAAGGGTAACTTTCTTAGGCACAGTTCTTGCTCAACACTAATTCCTAGAAGAGCGGCAACCGCGAGAGCCGACACCGGTTCCTTGTGCTCCGGCCAAAGATCCTCATCAAAAGTTATCCAGACGTCATTGTCCTCATGTACGGTAATGTCTGCAAACAGCGCACCCAAACGCTCGCTTGCGTTTAAGGCATCTTCAACAAGTGCGCTTCGTATCAGTAGTGTTATCTTTTCGGCGTCGAGCTCCAGTTTTAGCCGAGTGTCTGCAACTTCGACGACTAGCCCAGGTCGCCGTTGAACATCCCCGTCTGTGATTGGTTTGGGTCCAGCATCACCATCTTCAACCCACCAAGGGTTCTCGTGGATATCGATGGGGGCGGCGTCGCAATTGGGGCAATGCCAAAGGCTCTTGGCGATTTGTTCGCCACTCATAGATGAATCGCAATGCAGACAGTACCATTTATCTGAATCGCTTCCACCTATGGGATGGCGGACGAGACCGTCTTTGTCTGGTTTGGTAGACCGCCTCGGCCAATCTAATGCGATTCCTGCGCGAACCTGTTTTGCCCGTTCGGCTGCAATATCGAGCGCCTTCCGCTGAAATTGTGCATCGTGAATTGAAGCCTCATGTTCAATCTGCTCGGCTATCACAAGACGTGGCACGCAGTTCGGAGCCTCTGGCACATGAAGGTGCCAACCGGTCCCGTACATGTGCACGTCACCTAGTGATACGGAGATCCGGTATTCGTGTCCGTCAAGAGTGCCGTGTTGAGCATCTTCTCCAAGAATCGAAGCTTCGATGTATGGTCCATCTTCGGGTCGCCCAGATTGACTGCAGGGGAGCGTGTCCCTGAGTAGGTTCTCTATGTCTGATAGTTGCGCCGGTGTTGGGCTCCAACCAGCCTTGTTCGCCTTTGTGACATCACTCCAATGAGTAAACCCTAGCCTCTCTGCGACAGTGTCGCGTGCTTTGTGCAGTGGCACGCGTTGCGCACGCGCGTAGCGCTTTGAGAGTTCCTTGAGCTTCTTTACAGAATAGTTCGGTTTCATGATCCATTTCCAAACTGGATCCGAAAAGGTGCCCGCTGCTCATCGGACCCTGCCAGTGGCATGGTATCAATGAAGTCAAAATCGCGTTGCTTTGCTTCGCATGGCGGGCACACCGGCCTACGCGTCAGGCCAACGGCAGTATTCGTCGAGAAACGAGTAAGGTCAAGCCACCCGTCGGAAACATCCGAACCGGCACGTCGACACTGCGCTTGCCTTTTCGTTTTTTGGACGACTAGTCCAATCCAATGGACTTGGCGCTCTCTTCAAAGCCTTCTAGTGCTATGTCTTTTTGTTGAACACTATCAAGGACACGATGAAACTGACCAATGACCCTTTCGACGCGGTTGAATTGGTGCCGAGATGCGGCGACCTGCCGCTGAAGAAGACCCAAACACTCGTCCCATTTTCGCATTGAAGCGAAGCTGGAGCTATTTGAGATCGTAACCTGAGTGTTCTGCGAGGTCGTTAGACCGACTTCTGTTTCCGATATCAATTGTTCAATAAGTGGATTGACTTGACCTAACAGGATACTTTCGTCATCTGGATGCTCACAGATGGCTGCAATACGATGTCTTAGATGTAAATGTTCTGATCTTAGGAGCTCAATTGTATTGTAGAGGTTGAGCTCGAATTCAGCGTTCAACTTGGTCGCTTCGGAATACTTGGCGCTGACGGCATGAGTGTGTTTTTGCCCAAGCCCGAATATCGAAAGGATCGAAGATAACACCTATTTCCACTCCCTCGATCAGTTTGTGAATATCAGAGTCGAATGTAGCCTACCTCGAAACTGAGTGCCCTGGCTACTTGCCGAAGAACCTGTTTTTTCCGGGACAACCTCTGTATGTTTTGAGGCCATTGACTTTGATCTTGTGGTGACCTGATTGGCCAGGAAAACAAAGAAGAAAACCGGGCTCAGCGCCTCAGGATCTCCGTCCATACCGGCCAAGGCTGCATCCAGGGCCGGATCCAATGCAGGCCGGGGTTTTCGTTACCAGGATGCCGTGTCCGCTTGGTTGGCGGTAGAAATATGGGCTGGTCAGCGAGCGCCCGCCATCGTGATCCCGGAAGGTGGTGACGACATTGAGCTGCGTGGCGATGAAACGAGCTTTGTCCAGGTCAAGAGCCGGCGGGAACACCTTGGGGACTATACGGAAGGCGAGGCGGTTGGACACATTGAGGACCTGTGGAATCGGTCGCTTGGCTCCGCACCGCAGCCGCAGCGACTGGAGCTCGTTCTTGAGCGGGAGGTGGCAGGACTCAGTCCCCCAGACGACCACCCTGCAGCTCGTTTGATCGAAGGTCCGATCAGCACCAGACTTGCAAAGTTCAGTGGGGCCTCTGATCTTCTCCCACGAACATCAATTGTCGTGGCAACCTCACCGCAGGAATGGGCGATCAGCCTGATCGTAAATCGATTGAACTGCGCCCCGATCGCAGCCCAGATGTGCTTTGCCGATCTGCTGGTCCGCGTGGGTGCTCTGGCAGACGCCAATGGTCGGTTAGCACCGGAGAACTATCGTGGCGTTTCGATCTCCGACACCGAAACGTCTATCCGCGATGTATTGGCCGCTATCGACATTGACGCGATCGAACGCGCCCTCAGGGATGGCGTCTGCGAACCGGTAGATTTCCTTACGCCTCTCAACGACCCAAACTTCTATCTCGGGGTCGATGTAGAACCCGGTCACATCGCGGCAGGTTTGGTGGCCGAACGCCCCCGAAGCAGGTCGGCTTTGGTGGATGGTATTGAACAACGCCGGGCCGCGTTGATCGTCGGACCGTCAGGGGCCGGAAAATCCGCTTTAATGTGGGAAGTCGCCAACACGTTGCGCCATACGGTGCGGTGGTTTCGTATCCGTCGTCTGAGCGCGGAGGAAATTCCATCTCTGCGCCAGTTGATCCGGACGTTTCGCGCTTCAGAAGGCAGTCCCCTGGGCTTTGTCATGGATGATGTCGGTCGGAATGGGCCGGAAAGCTGGGGCGCCTTGCTCAAAGAGGCGATGTCTGTGCCCGGCGTCGTCCTGCTCGGTTCGGTCCGGGAAGAAGATGTTACGCTGATTGCAGAGCGTGCGCGGGCAGCCGAAATACGCGCCGATCCCGATGACGAACTCGCAGAACGACTCTGGCGAGAACTGCGCGAAGCCGAAAAGACGAACTGGGCGGGTTGGTACGAGCCGTGGAAGATGAGCGATGGCCTTCTTCTCGAATATGTCCATATCCTGACGCGCGGACAGAGGATGCACGAACTCCTCGCCGACCAGGTTGCGGCCAGAAATTCAGATCCGAAGCGTTCCCTTGAACTGGATATTCTGCGATCCGGCGCCTGGGCAGGCACAGCGAATGCTGAAGTCGATGCATCGCGATTGGCGCGCGCGCTCTCAGTCAGTGAGGCCGATCTGTCACGCGCCTTACAGCGCCTCATCCAGGAACATCTGGTTCGTTCACCTGCTCCGGGCGCGGTCACCGGCCTACACCAGCTTCGATCCGAAGAATTGCTGCAGCTCACGCACCAGACAACATTGCCGACCCTCGAAACGAGTTTCGAACGGACGATCGCGAGTGTGCCCGCCGCCGATCTCGAGCCGTTGGTCGCGGACACGCTATCTGCGCGGCGCTTGCCTGTTCCAACGGTGCTCAATGGCCTGATTGCCCGCTTGAAGGACGAACAGGATGCGCGGGCACTGGCCTCAGCGCTCCGGGGTTTAGGTTCGGGCCGTGTTTCCTTGGGCGTCGACGAATGGCTGGAAACGCCTGAAGCGCGTGCGCTGCCGCGAACGCAAGTCGGAAGCGCCGCAATGTTCGGGATTGCAGGTATTGATCTGATCGGTCTCAGCATCATCCCGGAGGTCCAGGCCGCAGCGGATCGACTTTCGCAGATCAAAGGTTCGCCAGACGATGACCCTCGCCGCCTATTGATGGAGCGTATGTCACCCTCTGTCCTGTCTGTCCTGATCGAGACAGCGGATTTGGCGAGCTTAGATGAGATTCTCGCAGCGTTGGTCGGAATGCCATTGCCAGCCGCGGTGCGGGCGAGTCTCATGCAGGCTCCAGAAGGCCTCTTGAATGCCAATCTCGATCTCTTGAGGTCTCTGATGGGCACCTTGTCCGCCCTGGATCGTGAGATCGCCAGTGATTGGGTCGCCGAGGTCGGGCAAGAGGCGCTGTTCGCACGGGTTCAGGCAGAGACAGCTTGGGCCGGGCCTGTAACAATCGAAGATACCGATGATGGAATGATCGTCCGTTGCGATCTTTGGTACGTTGCCGGCTCTGTACAGAAAAATCCGCACGACGCGGTTGTAAGTTTATGTGAGCGGATATTGGCACTGTGTCCGTCGGCTGACATTGCGGCGTCCAACGCTATTACTGCAAGTGGCGAATTGGCAGGCCTTGCCCAGTTGCCGCTCGCAACAAAGCGGATTCCCCGAGAAAATCTTCCTCCACCGTCGGTTCCTCAGTGGAATCGGCGGTGGGGTGATCTGATTTCCCGCCGCGTCGCCGCTCCGAGCTATAGCGACTATCTTGCCAGAGGCGTGGCAATTCTCGATGCCCTTGTGCCGACCTTGGAGAAGATCTTCGACGCACATTTTCGAGGAAAGGATGCACTCGGCAACCTCGCCGACAAGCTGAATTCACTCAATGCGGATACTGAAGCACTGACGCCTCCCGCTGTTTCATCATTGGAAGCGTCAGGCGCGGGGCACGGAGAGGCTAACACCGCCGTCACCAATTTCCAGAACCTCCTACACAGCGCAAGCGTCAATCTCGTCAAGAGGTTCGCAATACTGCCCGACCAAGCTGGTGCATACATTGCCTGGTTGAGCGATCTCATCGCCGATGTCGACACTGCAATTGCCGAAGAGCCTTGGCATCTCGTCGCCGACGGTCCTCCACCGATGCTTACCCGGCTCAAGACGCTATTGGAGACGTTGCGAGTTCTGGCCGGAGAAGCCCATGAAAGGAAGCAAGCGCCAGCGGTAACTTGGGCGGCGCGCGGCAAAGGCGCGCGAGTAGGCAACTCCGTTCGGCTCGTATCCCTCTCTGCCAAAGCTGCCGGGGAATCACGACTAGCTCAGCGAAAGGCAGAAATTGAGCGCCTGGCAGAGGAAGCCGGGATCGTCGCACAGTTCCATTTTCGCGTTAACGCCAAGGGTATTCTGCCGTGGCCGCCAGCAGACGTTCTCGCGCTGTTACCTGCGCCCGACATTGCGGATGCGGTGATCACGCTCGCTGAACAAGCCGAACTCGTGCGGTCATTGGTGGACTTGTCTATCCACCTGACAATCATCCCTTACATTGAGGATATCGCGTTCCCGGCGCTCGCAAAGTCTGGTTACCAGACCCTCCTTCCCGACGTGGAAGGAGCTACCTTCTGGGCTGAACAACTCGGATTGCCACAAGCCCCATCTGTTTTGGCAAGCATGTTTGGGGAGGTGCTGAGCCTTGCCAGCGAACTTGGAGCAATGGATCAAAAACGGCTCGGCAATGAGACTCGTCCCGAAGAAGAGATTGCTGCCCGTCGGAGTTTGGAGGCTGCCTTCGAAAGAAAGTACGAGGAGTTGACCCGACGGCTCAATGCTTTTGACCAAGCCCTGCAATCGGATGTGTCCGAATTGATCGAGCATCTGCGAACTGGGGACGTTGATTTCGCCGCAGAAGCGCAGGCTGCGATTGGCGGAACTTCAAGCAAAATCGCCGAGGCAGCGGGGTATGTGTCTCTGCTTTTGTTATCTGCAGAGATCGACAGTATTCCAGCCGAAGGGCAACCGTCCGAGCAACTCCAAACGACCTCACCCGAGCAAGCCGACGATGGCCAAGAGTAAGAACAGAGACGAGTTTTCGCCCGCAACCAAACGGGCCATTGAGCGGCAAGCGCGCGGCCACTGCTCCAACCCGGCATGCCGCCGTTTGACCCACGCCGCCACATCCGATGGCGCAGGTGAAATCAATATCGGCCAAGCCTCGCACATCTGCGCTGCCGCGCCTGGCGGTCCCCGCTACGACGCGCAGATGACGTCTGAAGAGCGCGCGGCAGCTGACAACGGCATCTGGCTCTGCGACGTGCACGGACGTGCCGTCGACGCCAAGGATTCGAAATTCACCGTCGAGGAATTGCGCAGTTGGAAGCGACAGACCAACGAAGATTCGTGGCGCAGCGTGATGCACAACGTGCCGTACGGGCCCGGCATGCAAGCTTCTACGCCGGACGAACTGGGCCGCCGCCTGCGAGCAGCGGCCTCAGCCGACCTGGCCGTGTTCCGTCGAACACCCAAATGGCCGGGCACGAACGTGGCGCTCACGCTGACGTTAAAGGTGAAGCACGTGGACGAGGCGCTTAGTACGCGCACGCTTGCCAACGCGGTGACCACGCTGGATGACCTTATCCTTGTCGCCGCACCCGGAATGGGAAAGACGACAACCCTCTTTCAAATCGCCGACGGCGTTTTGGAGAACGGCAATGGCACGCCGCTTATCGTGCCGCTGGGAGATTGGGCCACCGAAGCCGACGCGCTGCTCGTATCCATTCTGAAACGCCCCGCGTTCAACGGAGTTTCAGAGCAGGATTTCCGCGCCGTCGCGACGAAGCCCGGCGTCGTGCTACTTCTTGACGGTTGGAACGAACTGGATGCCGCCGCACGCGAACGCGCGCGCGTGCAAATCACGGCCCTCAAGACTGAATTGCCGGAACTCGGCCTTGTCATTTCCACGCGCAGGCAGGCCCTCGACATTCCTTTCGGCGGGACGCGAGTCGATTTGCTGCCGCTTGACGACGGGCAGCAAATGGAGATTGCGCACGCGATGCGCGGCGAGACTGGCGCACAGCTCGTCGATCAGGCTTGGCGGACAGCGGGCGTCCGCGAACTCGTCACCATCCCTCTCTATCTAACGGCACTTCTTTCGCTGCCAGAGGGCGCGCCTTTTCCGACCACAAAGGAAGAAGTGCTACGGCGCTTCGTTGCTGCGCACGAGCAGGAAGCCCGCCGTGCGGCGGCGCTACATGCCGTGATCCTCGGCTTCCAGCAGAACTATTTGGACAATCTTGCCGTATTCGCCACGACAACGGCCAACACGGCGATCACGGACACAAACGCGCGCAAAGCAGTTGCCGAGACCGCACGGGTCCTGATGGCCGATGGGCAGATAACCATCACCACACAGCCCGACACGTTGCTCGACACGCTTGTCAGCAATCACGTTCTGACGCGCTCCGGCGACACGCCGGGCTATTCGTTCCAGCACCAGCAATTTCAGGAATGGTACGCCTCGCACTACGTCGAACGACTGATGCTACAGGCCGTCAGCGATCCGGCAGCGCGCGAAAAACTGAAGGCCGACGTGCTCGATCAGCGTCCGTGGGAAGAGGCAGTCCTGTTCGCTGTCGAACGGACCGCGCGCGGCGACGCCGTACATAAGGTCGCATGCAGCGCCACCATCGTTGCAGCTTCTGAAGTCGATCCTGTCCTTGCGGGCGAGATGATCTTCCGCGCGTCCGAAGAGGTATGGATCCCGATCGGCACCGATATGCGGAACCTTGCCGAGCGGTGGCACACACCAGGCAAGGTCGATCGCGCGGTGCGTTTCATGATTGCGTCCGGCAGGCCGGAATTCAGCGATCTTGTTTGGCCACTTGTCACGCACGCGGACGATCAGGTGCACCTGCACGCGCTCCGGGCGGCGAAACAGTTTCGTCCCTCCGTACTTGGGAGTGACGCGCCTACGCGGATTGCTTCACTGCCATCGGAAATCCGCAAGCATGTACTGCATGAAATCGCATCGAATAGCGGAATTGACGGCCTCGATCTTGCGACCGCAATAGCGAAGAGTGACCGCGAGCCGGAAGTGAAAGCGACGGTTGTCGATGCGCTGTCATTTCGACGGGCGGACCGTCACGTCGCTGACTTACTAGAGGATGCAGGCAACACGACCTACGACATCCTCGTCCGAAAGGGTCACCTCGACGAGATTGCAGTCGACGCTGTCCAGCAGGAACTCGAGCGCGCGCGCGAACGGCGCACTGCTGCCGGAATATTGCACATTGAGCGCCTGCGTACGCTCATCTACTCGCCACGCGGAGATGAATGCGATGCCGACATTGCTGAGTTTGTTGCGGAAATGGAGATCGACCGCAAGCGCGATAGCGATAGGCATCTATTGTACGAAGTACGAGAACGCTATCCGCAGGCTCTCGCTAATGGGTTGCTGCGTCGCCTGCGCGAACGCCGCGAGCTCTTCTACGGCGCGGATAATGTTCTTGCCGCCGCCGGCTTTGCCCTTGAGGACGACGAACTGTTCGAAATTGCCCTCGAAGAGACAAACCGCCACGACGACCGCGCCGAAGCTGCCGCCTCAGTGCTTGGACCAACCGCTGTTGGTCGGCTGATCGATGCGTATCTTGCTGCTGGAAAGGTCTTGCGCGATGCCAGCGGAAAATACAATCAGGCTGCAGGTGATCGCTATCACGGTCTGCGCGACCGCATCGGCCACACGCCGGGCGCAAGTCTGGTGGCCGCGATTGAGGCGCGGGCGGCAGATGCCGATATTGAAGAAATCGTCCAGTTAGCCGAGCTGTTTTCCGGTGAGACCTACGGCGACGAAGAGCGGGCGCGACCCTTTAGCGAAGAAGCCTTGGCTGGAATCGGCAAGCTGGCGTGCGAATGGGCTGAGCTCATGCTCGCCGATGGGGGTGAGAAGCGCTGGCGCGTAGCTACCATTGCAACGATGATGAGCCGCGCACCGTCCGTCGAGCATCTTCCACTCTTGAAGAGAATGCTTGACGACAATTTACATCGCTATCGGGCTTTCCGCGAAAAAGCGACCGCGAGCGGCTGGAAGGATCGCGCCGCTGTGCACGAAGCGCAGCATCCACACATGCATGAGTACCAACGAGCGTTCTTGGCGATCAATGTGCCGGAGACTGCGGCGCTGATGTGTGAATACCTGACGGATGAGCATTTTGGCGAGCTCGCGGCGCTTGTGCTGGCTGCCCAGTGGTCTCAGGCAAATGAACCCAAAGACGACAAGAAGTTCCTGATCGGCGTAGATTTCTCGCGCGTCGAAACGCGCCGGGAGGCCCGCGCCGCCGATCCCGCCGCGACATCTATCGAAGCGGAGACTATATTCGGCGCAATCGAGACCTTGATTGTCGATGGTTCGTCAGATGCGCAAGTGAAGCTGGCAGTTGCGCTCGGCATTGTGGGAGCACGGCTCCCTCACGGCCAACGTGACGCGATGATCCGTAAGCTAATTGCTCTCGCGCCGCGGCAGGCGCGCGCAGCCTTATTGTTGTCGCTGGTTCTCTCTGGCGAGGACATCGAAATAAAGCTCGTGGCCAACGGCATAGCTGAGACCTTCGAGGCGGCCGAGAAGGAGACTTGGATCCTGACACAGAGCGACGCGTATCAGCTTCGCGATTGGTTGCGCCTTTTGCCGTTCGCCACGCCTGTCTCCGACCTGCCCGTCATCGTGCGCAGCATGCCGGAGGCACAGCGCAATCCACGAATGCTCGAAGAGATGATCCGCGGACTTGGCAGTTCGTCTTCGGCCGACGCAGAAGACGCGACTTTCGCGCTCGCCGAAGATGACCCGCGTCTCTACCAAAACCATGCGTGGCGCGCGACCGTGCTGAGCATTGGCACCGTGTCAGCAGCGCACCGCTTAGTTGACTTGACCGTTCGCGGCGCGCTCGACGCAAAGTCACACGACAGTTGGCATTGGCAACGCGAATTGGGAGGCTTGATTTCGGAGTTCTCCGAGGTCCGCACCTATGTCTACGACCTATTGAAGGATGGGCCAACAACCAAGCAGCTTGCCTCGCTTGCTGGCGCAACTGCCGAAGACCCAGGTACGGACGGGGTATTGATGCTGATTGATTTTGAGAAAAGAACCGGACGCTCATTCGTGGGTCGCCTGTCCATTGAAAGTGTCGTGTCTGAACGCGTTCCCGCCGAAGACTGGGAAAACGCCTACAATATAGTGCCCGTCGCGGCGACCGAACTACGACGAAAGCTGCTGGCGATGACGGAAAGCGGCGGCAGAGACGATCCCGCCGCCCGTTGTCTCAAACTAATAGACAAGCTCCGAGACGAGTACGGTGCTCCAGAATCTGAGCCTCGCCATCCCGACATAACGTCCGAGAAACCTTGGCCGATCCTAGCATCGGCTCCAATTTCTGACGACGCGAGCTGAAAGATCGCCATGCTAACTCATGCATTCGACACAGCAGGTGCGCACTTCCACTTCGCAACGTCGTGGCGTTCGAACACGCCAAAGATCCGCTTCGCTGTTTTGACTGTGTTCCGTAGAACACCCGACGTGTCACTATCGCGCTAGGAAACGATACGTGAAAGGTTGCTGTTTACGAGCCGCGAGACTTCCTCCGGTGTCTTTGACAACACCTTCCCCAGAGCCTCGAGAACGGGCCCTACGTCTCCCGGGCTGACCGGCGTCCCTTCGCGCTCCACGAAAGGGCCGTCAGTCTCCGTGAGAAGTTTATCTTCCGGGATCGCTCTGATGAGAGCCTGACCCTTCGAGTTCGCAAACATGCGTTCGTTCACGGAGAAGAAGCATCCCAAGTCGACCGCACGGCGCGCCTCTGACACGCTTCCGCTGAACCAATGGAGCACAATCCTGCCCCTCTCAGGAGGGAGGAACGCTTCCACCATGTCCAGGACATGCTTGGCGGCACGGACACTGTGTACGCTCACGATTTTGTCTCCGGCGCGCGCACACCGGCGCAGCACGCGCTCGAAGATCATTTTCTGCTGATCGAAGGAGCGATAGTGTCGCGGGCTGGCATCGAGCCCCACCTCGCCGACGTAACGTGTCTCGGGTAGAAGGTCCTCGAAGATCGATATCTCAGACCCCCTTTCGGAGACAAGCTGGGGATGCAGACCGATTGCGACACGAACGAAGGCACTGCCCTTGGTGAGTTCGAGGTTTCTGGGAAAGGCACGCGGCGTGGTGGTCACGGCGAGGGTCGCAACCTCCTCCGCGTCGCATCGACGGATCGCCTCCGCCAGGTCGGGGTAGAGGTCGAGATGTGCGTGGAAATCGACGCGACGCGGTTTCAAGACACTCACCCCGGCTCGGCGACCACGCCGTCAAGTATGTCGGCAACTTCAAACACGCCCCGGCGAAAGACGTCAGCGTAGGAGGGTATCTCGGCTGGCACGTCGATCAACGGCCCCGGTTTGTGGACTAGTATCCGCGCCAGCCCGGGATCGGCACGCAGTCTTTCGACCATAAGCTGAAACGAGCGAACATGCTGCCCTTCGGCACGATCACTTCTAAGTGTCTGGGCAGACAGATCTTCAACGGTGTAGATTGTAGGGTCGTTCGTTCCAAGACCGGCGTGCAACGAGGCGCGTCTGATCATGCACGGCACGCAATACCCGCAGTGGCGAGGGGACAGGCCCTTGTATCGAGCCTTTGCGGGAGAGGAGCATGACATGGACGATCCCACGATCCGACGCAGGTAGGGCAGGTCGGCACAGTCCCGAACCATCTCTCCTTTCGTCTGGTGCCGATAGGGGTTCTCGATGGTCGCATCGAGCTCGAGGCTGTCAATCAACCGTTGGACGCTTGCCATGAAATGCGGATGAGCCGTCCGGGTGCTAAGCGCTCCGAGGCGGAGCGGATCCAGCGGAACGTTCAGGGCGATGAGCCCGTTCTCCGGAACGCTCACCGTCGTCCGCATACCGAACGATGCCGCTGCCAGCGTCGCGAGCGCGTAGAACAGGAACGAGCGGCCACGCTGCGTGTCCTCGACCTGGCCGGTGTCGAGAGCGTCGCGATCGAAGCCGAGCCTCACGCGGAGCGACTTGAAAGCGTCGTCGCCGAATTTCGTTTCGAGCCGTTCGAGCAGGTAAGACTGCGCCTTGGCAGTCTCAGCGTCCCAATAGTGGCTGACGAAGAGCGGTCGGCCGCCTGAAGTCAACGTGTCGATGGCGGCGATCAGACTGTCGAGGCCGCCCGAGAAGAGCGACACACCTTGCAGTCCGTGCAAGGGCAACTTGTCGGTGTCAGTGGCGAGAGTCTTGTGACTTGCAGGTCGTTGCCTCACGAACAGCCGCCAACGATCGCCTGTCAGGAAACGCAACATGCGTCCCACGTGCTCGGTGATTTCAGACCACTGATCTCTATCGTGAACCGGGAGGTAGAGATCGATCTCACGCGTCCAGCCGCCCTGCCCGTTGACGGCCCTGGAGATGCGGGTGTCGGACGCGTTTACTAGGGCCGCGAGCAGGGCCAGATCGATCGCAGCCTCCGGCGTCCGAAGGCCGAGGCCAGAAAGCTGTTCCAAGGCCTGTCCAAGTCCGAAGGCCAGGCGGCCGTCCCCGTCGAGGAAGTCCAACTCGTGGACAGCAGAATCGCCCTGCACGATTGCGACCTTCGCCTTGTCCTTGTCGCCGAGACGGGCGACCAGACTGAACCGTCTCATTCCGCCTCTCCCAAGGTCTGCATCAATTCTAGAGAGGCTGCATAGAGGTCGGTCACGTACTGGTCTATCTGACTTGTATCTAGAGTGGACAGTGTATCGCCCGCAGCCTGAAACCGGTCCCGGACGCAGCCGACCACGAAGGTGTGCAGCATGCGTTGCGCGCGTTCGACCGCGGCGGTGTCTTCGGCGAGTTTGATCGCGTTTGTGCCGACCTCGTTCAAAATCTTACCCTCGATCGAGCGTGCCACCACGCCGATGAAGACCTCCTGTAGATCGTCCTGGCTCAGTTCGTCGAAGTTGCCGAGGCCTTCGGCGGCCAATGCGGCGATCGTCTCCAGGAGCGCATGACGTGCGAGAGCCTCGTCGATCGTACCGCCGGGCGGACAAAGTGCGTCGGTGAGCGCGACGAAGACCTCTTCGGCGGGCGCTCCGGCGAGGCCTTCAAGGTTGAAACGCCGCAGGGCCTCAGTCGGTCCCGACTGGGATATGGCGGAAGCGAGCCCGGCGATCCCGCCCGCCACGGCCCGAGAGCTTCCCATCTGCCGAGCCGTGGCGCGACCTCCACCGCCGGTGGACACGAACTTTCCCGCCCCGCGTCGGATCCGGTCTCCGCTTCCGGACCGCGTGCCGGACGACATGTCGGTCTTTGCCCCGCGAAAGCTCTGTCCGGGAGCCGGTGGCACGATCGGCGGATATGGAGCCGGAGGCGTCGGGGCCTGAGGGGGTCCGTCCGGTGCCTGTCCATCGTCCGGGGCACCGTCCGTTCCGTCGGGAGGAGGCTCCGTGGGAGGGGCCGCTGGTTCAGGTGCCGGTTCACCGACCCAGGAGGGGACCATCGGTCTGCCGCCGCCGAAACTTCCCGAGGTTCCCATCAGCGCCTCCCCCGTTTCCCAAGTGACGCAACTATTCCGACGGCCTTGGCGGCCGCACTTAGGCTGGAATTGTCGTCACGATTGGACCAGTCGGCCAATAGCGCTCCATAATCTGCCGCGGGCTCTGCCTCGGTGAACGCCCCGCCCCAACCCGTCACCACCCAGGGCCCGAGTTTCTTCGCTGGCAAATCTTTGAAGAACTTGACCAGGGACGCCTGCAAGAAAGTATGCTCCTGACAGATTGCTGCCAGACCATGGATGCCAGGTGGCTCCTCTCTCAGATCCTCGACGTCGGCCACCTTGGTCCGCAGCGCGTCGAAGAGCTGTTCGGCTTCGACCGAAGTCAGCCGCTTGATCTCGGCCGACACCTGTCTAACCTGAAGCGGCGGCCCCATCAGTTTACCGAGGAGCTCGTCCAGTTCTCCCAACTGCGCCTGTGCGCCATAGCCTCCTCGCCGGTCACGGCTGACGAAAACGTAGGGTCTGAGATCGACCTCGGAGAGCGACGGAGAGATCGCGGCCCACCGCGTGGCCCACTCTACATTCGGCCACTCGGGAAGATCGGGTATCGAGGCCGGCTTCTTGTCGCCCGTTGCCCGTTTCCCGGCACTCGCTGCGGCGTTGTCCGGTTTGGCGGCGGACGCATTCGCTTCCAGCGCGTCGAGTTCTGCAGAATGTCCCGTCTCTGCCGCACCGCGCGCGAGTGTGTCGAAGACTTCGGGCGCGAACCGCTCGGCCAGCATGATCTTCGCGAGCACGCCCAGGTTCAATTCGTCGGCAAAGCCACGCTCCTCGGCGATCGCGAGGCGCATCGCCATCGTGTTGATGAAGCGCTTGATCTGGCGCGGGTTGCCTCGTGAGCCGTCGGTGAGGATCGGAGCGATCCGGTAGGCGATGTCGAGCGCGCGTTCGACGGCGTCCGGAATCGTCCCGAATGCTTTGGTCAGAGTGGGACGGTCCAAGCCAGGGCCGGTCCAGGGTCTCTGCAGAGCCTCCCGGGCGATCGGCACCAAGGTCTCGAACTCTCGTGATGCTTCGCCGCATTCGTTCAGCACCAACAACATCGCCACATAGATGCGCGTTTCAGCGTAGCCGAGCGCCGGAAGTCGGAACGGCACCTGGATGAGCTTCTCCAGGTAGTTGCGGGCGTAGGTGGCCGGACCTGTGGAGGTCGGAAGGTCTGGGAAGTGCTGTCGGACGCTGTACTCGATCATGCCCTCGTCGGCGGCGATGACGAAGGCTGCGCGCGGGACGAACAGGAAGAGGCGTATGGCTTCCAACGTACCGATCGCGGTCTGCGGCAGGCACCGGTCCAGGTCGTCGACCAGAACGATCAGGCGATCGATGTCGGCGACCTCGAGCAGCTCTTCAAACTCTTGGCGAAACGCGTGCATCTGTTCGGGTGTGCTCTCCTGTTCCGCCTTTTTCAGAAATGATCCGGCGCTCGCGACCAAGGCCTTTGCGTTGTCAGGTGTCAGCGCCTCGGCCCCGTTCGCCATGATGGTTGCGGCCGCGTCGCGAATGTCGGAAAGCGTTTCCGGCGTCGGGATGCCCGTCGCGAGTGTGACGCCATAAGATCCCGCCTTGCGGGCTGCCTTCATCCAGTCGATGCGCCGCCAGAGTTTCTTGGCCTGATCTTTGACCTTCTGTGACCCGGACCTGCTCTTGACCAGCTCTTCGACGATGGTCTCGATCAGGACGGTCTTGGCGTCATCGAACCCTTGAAACAGCCACCCGTTGAAACGGATGCACAGGGTTCTGTCATCGTTCTCGCAGGCTTCCTCGACCATCATGAGAACGCTCGATTTACCCGCTCCCCAATCGCCATGCACGCCAACGCTGAGTGGCTCGTCCGATTTTTCGGATACGATGCGCACAACCGTCTTCGCGACCGCCTCGTAGTAGAGCAGGTCGACCGAAGTCTCATTGTCGGCGACGATCATTCGTGAAGTAGCCCAAGTTTAACTAATTGGCTTTTTCCTTACCATGAGTTACACAATCGGACCAAGATCAAACTGAACGCCGGTTTACAAATTGCAAGATAAACAAACCATGAGTACGCAACGGGGGCAGAAGCTAAACGCACTCCAACGGCTCTTGCCGGAAGGTTTGGTCGCAAGCACGCAGTGGCTGAAGGATGCTGGGTACTCGAGCGCACTGCGGAGCAAATATGTGTCGAACGGTTGGCTCGAACAGCCGGCGCGCGGGATCTACAAGCGCCCCGGAGCGGAGACACAGTGGCAACATATGGTCGTCTCGCTCCAGTCCATCATGCGTCTGCCGGTCTCGGTTGGAGGACTCACCGCCTTGGAAATGCAGGGCTACGGTCACTACGTCCCGCTCGGGAACCGAAAGCGAGTCGCTCTCTACGCGGAGGCCCGCCTTCCGAAGTGGCTCGATGAGGTCAGTCCGTCGATACAGTTCCAGACTCACAACGCGCACCGCCTCTTTAAGACTGACACCGTCACGAGAGCGATCGAAACCTTGCCCAAGATTCCGTCCGAACATGACGAGACACAAGCGAAGCCTCTGGACGGTGGGTTGCGTCTGCATGTCTGGGGCGACCGTGCTTGGCCAATGATCGTGTCCACGCCCGAGCGGGCGACACTTGAATTTCTGGACGATGTTCCGACAAAGCATTCCTTCGAGCATACAGCCGACCTTTTCACCGGTCTGGCGAACCTCAGTCCTCGCCGTGTGCAGAAGCTTCTTGAGACCTGTGACAGCGTCAAGGTCAAGAGACTGTTCCTGTGGTTCGCCGAGCGGGACGCACACGCTTGGTTTGGACGCCTGGACCTTGCCTCGATAGACACGGGTCGGGGCAAACGGGTGATCGCCAAAAACGGGCGGCTCGATGCAAAGTACCAGATCACGGTGCCGGAGGGCATGCATGGCGATTGACGAACGCTACCGTCAACAGGTCGACCTGCTTGTGCGCGTCCTGCCGTCCGTGTCACCCGAAGAAGTTTTCGCCTTGAAGGGCGGCACGGCCATCAACCTGTTCGTCCGCAACCTGCCGAGACTTTCCGTCGACATCGACCTGACCTATTTGCCGATCCGGCCGCGGGCGGACTCGCTTTCTGAGATCGAGCAAGCGCTCCGTCGGGTATCGACATCGATCGCAAGCGCTATCCCCGAGGCAAAGGTGTACGAGAGCCGTTTGCACAAAGAGGGTACGTCGAATCGGCTGGTCGTCAGAACGCCTGACACACAGATCAAGATCGAGGTGACGCCGGTGACCCGCGGTTGTGTCTTCGAGCCTGTTACGATGCCGGTCGCGCCAGCGGTCGAGGACCAGTTTGGCTATGCGGAGACGCCGGTCGTTTCCTTCGAGGATCTGTACGCGGGCAAGATCGTTGCCGCGCTCGATCGCCAACATCCAAGGGATCTGTTCGACGTGAGAGGCCTTCTTGCCAACGAGGGTATTTCCGACAGCCTTCGCCGTGCATTTCTCGTCTACGTCGTAAGCCACAACAGACCCGCGGCGGAGATACTCGCGCCCAACCGTCGCGATCTTACCAAGGATTTTGAAGACAACTTCGTCGGCATGTCGGTCAATCCGGTCTCACTCGAAGAACTTGTTGATACACGTGAGAGACTGATCGCCACGATCGTCGCAGAGATGCCGCACACGCACCGGGACTTCCTCGTCGGGGTAGAGAAAGGCGATCTGCACTGGTCATCTGTCGGTCTCGACGACATGGCGGAATTGCCCGCCATCCGCTGGAAGCTCTCGAACCTCGACAAGCTACCGTCGGAACGCCGCGGCGCACTCGCCGAAGACCTCTTGAGGGTTTGGCGATGAGCGACACGGTATTCTGGTCATGGCAGGATGACCTTCCCGCACGATCGAATCGTGCGTTCATACGCGACTGCCTGGCCGCAGCGGTCGATCGCGTGAGCAATGCGCTAGACGTCGACGAGATGGAGCGTGTGGATCTCGACCACGACACGAAAGGCACGCCCGGAATGGCGGACATCAGTCAGACCATTCTGGAGAAGATCACTGGATGCGCGGTCATGGTCGCGGACGTCACCCCAATCGTTCGGACGGAAGCCGGCAAGGCGTTGCCCAATCCGAACGTAATGGTCGAGCTAGGCTTCGCGATGAACGCGATCAGGTTCGACCGCATTATCGCTGTCTTGAACACCGCGAACGGGGACCGCGTCGAAACACTACCATTCGACATTCGGCACCGGAGGATTCTGACATACGCGCTCGCCGAAGATGCGACGAAAGCGGATCGGAGAGCACAACGTGATGCACTCACTTCGAAGCTCGCAGACGCCATCGCCGTCAATATCTCCCAGGTTCGTGACGAACGGTCCGCTTCGGATGAGATCGTGGGAGCGGCCAGTGACCCGGGATCGGACGGCCTCTGGAATGCAGACTGGCCAATCCAGCATGTTGGACCTTTCGGTGCGAGGCAAAAGGTAAGTCCGGTCTCGGTGTCCCGTGCTTGGCTCAGAGTGATACCGGCTGGTTTTCGCGACGGCGTTCCTCCGATCTCAGCCGTTGAGCAACTTTCCGGGAACGCACGCCTTTGGGCACCGAGAGGGGCTGGGAACGGAGGCGATTCTGGATCAAGCGGATTTGGCTTCGTGTCTTACTGGATATCGGGCGAAGAAGATGACGGCACACGGCAGGCCCACAACTTGGCCTCGTTCCTGGAGGAAACGGGCGAGGTCTGGATGTCTGATGGCGTCGCCTTCGATCATCGAAAGGACCTTAACTGGATATCCTACGCGCATCTGCTGACCAACTGGGCGCGGGGATTGGAGAACGCAATGGCCTGCCTGGACGCCCTTGGCGCGTCGAGTCGTCGACGCGTGATCGTCGGCGTCGAAGGACTGGAAGGCGCATTCTGGCCAGCACAGGATGGGTACATTCCGGCGCAGTCACGCAAGCCCGACCTGCTCTATGACAGAACCAAACGCACATGGCCCGCCGAGGTCCAGACGGAGTTCCTCAGAACGGCGTGGAACGGTCTTCGCAACGCCTTCAGTCTCGATCCGATGACGGAGGAGGACTTCGCCAGGTACTACGAGGTCAGGAAGAGGAGCTAGGCCCCGTGCGACCAAGCCGATCAGCATGAGAATTGCATCTGTACAGCGGCGCGCTGCCCGTGTTGCTTCCGTATGCGGCACAGACCAACCGCTGGCAGATTCCGGCAAAGGTGCGTCTCTCAATACGTAGTCGGGTCTTCCGTATCACCGAATTCCAGCTCCGGCAGGTCCCGCAGACTCTGCAGATCGAAGGTCACCAGGAAGGTCTCCGTGGTCACGAAGGTATGCGGCGCCCCCGGCCGCGGCGATCTGGGCCCGCTCGCGATGAGGTCCTTGTAGCGCAGCCGGGCCAGCAGATCGCGGCTGACCTCCTTGCCGAAGATGTCGGCTAGGCCCGCCCGGTCGATCGGCTGGTGATAGGCGATGGCGCATAGCACGCCCATCTCCATCTCGGTGAAGGCCAACGACTGCTCGCCAAGATCGGCCGCGACCTTGATGGCATCGGCGAACTGCGTTCTCGTTCGGAACATCCAGCCGCCGGCCACCTGGACCAACTCGTAGGGACGGCCGGTCAGCTCGGCCTGGATGTCCTCGATCAACATCTCGACCGAGGCCCCCTGCCCCACCACGCGCGCCAGGTCCTCACGGCCGATCGACGAGGCACTGGCGAACAGCACCGCCTCGATCCGCCCCATCCATTCGCGCCAGCGCAGTTCCTGTGGCAGATCGTCGAGTTCCCGGTCAAGGACGGGGACGCCCTCCTCCGCCGGTTTCCGCTTCCGGGTCGCGACCTTCATGATGCGATCCCGTAGAGCCGGAAGGTCTGCCGCCCGGTCAGTTCCCGTGCCACGCCCAACTCGACCAGCCGGTCGCAAAACCGCCGCGCGGCCCGGTCGGTCATAGGAATGTTGGTACCACGGATGCGCGGCGACAGCATCGAGGCCGGTGCCACGGCATCCTCACTCAGAAATACGTCGACCGCCGCCTCAGATCCTTTCGCGCGCAGCTTCGGGGCGACGGTGCGAAGGGCCGCGGCGCACCGGGCCACGTCCCGCGCCAATCGGATCGACTCTTCGACCGACTCGAGGATGCGCACCTCGACTGCCAGATCGGCCCCCTGCCCTTCTGCGGTCAGGTCGCGCAGAACCGCCTTTGTCAAACACTGCGCAGTCACAGGCAGCACCTGCTTCCAGTTCAGCGCCCGCGCAAGGACGACGTCCGAGAGCAGACAGGCCACCCGCTCCGCCCGGTCGTCGGCGTCGAGCACGGCACGCAGGACCGCCACGCAACCCGCGAGCGGCCCAAGCATCCGGGTGCGCTCCAAACTTGCATCGAGCCACACGCCCACCTCGCCCGCGAAGTCAGCGCCGACGAGGTCGGCAATCGCACCAATTTCGCCTGCCAGTACGCGCACGGCATCTCTCCAAAACGCCAGCAGATCGCCGTCGGGCCCCCGCGCCTCGCCCGGCGGCGTCAGATGATAGGCGTCACGGATATCGACTTCCCGCGCCAGCCGGCCTTCCAGTTTCGAGGTCGCCGTCGCGGCACTGAGCGCCAGCCGGTTCGCAACCAATTTCACCGGCACGCCATGCCGCGGATCGGACACGAGCTGGTCGAGCACCGTGAGCGCTGCCCCGGACAGAAAGGCCACAGTTTCAAGGGTTTCTGCACGTCCGGAGGTGACCCAACCGGGAAGCTGCGGTAGGGTGCTCGGGTCGTCAGAGATGGTGGCGGGCTGATATGTCATGCCACAACCCTAATCTCCCACGGCGCTTTCGTCCACAATATGATGTACAAACCGCCCCACCTTGCCGGTCTTCACTATGTCCAATAATTGCATTATCGGACATGAAAGGATATGCTGGGAAACAGTTCAATTTCACCGCCGGATTCACAGGAAAGATGCCCTCAGAGACCGAGAAATCGACGTCAGCGCCCTCTGATGAGCTTGATGATGCTCGCGCGGGCGAGAGAGATCAAGATGAAAGCGCTGGCTTTGCCCTGCCCTCTCATGTTGCCGGGTCCGGCACACTTGATCGTCTGGTCGAGACCGCCCGAGACTACGCACGTGCAGCTGCGTCGGACAACACGCTGAAGGCCTATGCAAAGGACTGGGCGCATTTCGCGCGCTGGTGCCGGATGAAGGGCGCGGAGCCGTTGCCCCCCTCCCTTGAGATGATCGGGCTTTACCTCGCCGATCTGGCGTCCGGGTCGGGCCCCTCCCCTTCGCAGTCGGCGTCCCGACCCCTGTCGGTCAGCACTATCGACCGCCGCCTGTCGGGTCTCGCCTGGAACTACGCGCAACGCGGCTTTTTCCTCGATCGCAAGAACCGCCACATCGCGACGGTGCTAGCGGGGATCAAACGCAAGCACGCGCGACCACCGGTTCAGAAGGAAGCGATCCTGGCAGAAGACATCCTCGCGATGGTCGCCACCCTGCCCTTTGATCTGCGTGGGCTGCGGGATCGCGCCATCCTGCTGCTTGGTTACGCCGGGGGGCTGCGCCGCTCGGAGATCGTCAGCCTCGACGTGCACAAAGACGATACGCCGGATTCCGGCGGCTGGATCGAGATCTTCGAGAAAGGCGCCCTCCTGACCCTCAACGCCAAGACCGGTTGGCGTGAAGTCGAGATTGGCCGCGGCTCCAAGGATCAGACCTGCCCCGTCCATGCGCTCGAGCAATGGCTGCACTTTGCGAAGATCGACTTCGGCCCGGTCTTCGTCGGCACCTCGCGCGATGGCAAACGGGCCTCCGAAACGCGGCTCAACGACAAGCATGTAGCCCGCCTGATCAAGCGTACGGTCCTGGACGCGGGCATCCGATCAGAGCTGCCCGAGAAAGAGCGCCTAGCGCTGTTCTCTGGCCACAGTTTGCGCGCCGGTCTCGCGTCCTCGGCTGAGGTCGACGAACGCTACGTCCAGAAGCAGCTCGGCCACGCGTCCGCGGAGATGACCCGCCGCTATCAGCGCCGCCGGGACCGGTTCCGGGTGAACCTGACCAAGGCCGCCGGTCTCTGATCCCCTGCCCCATCACGCTGCCTGCCCGCTGAGCCTGCCATAGAAGCTGCGCTCGAGATGCAACTCCCCTGCCCCGGCCTTCTCGACCATGCCCCGCAGATAGCCGCCCGGCGACGAAACCTCGCCTGCGCAATGCTTCTCGAAGACAAGCGCCAGCGCTGCTGTCGCCACCTGTTTGCCCAAACGGTCCTGTGCCACGTTCCATGCATGCTCGGACACCCCGATCATCGGTCTGAGTTGACCGGCAACACGATGCAGATCGCCCCAATCTTTCAGGAACCCGCCCATATTGCGGGCCCAGGATGCAAATTCAGGACAGGCTTGCATCACAGTCGGCAGATCCAGCGCTGCGCGCTTCTTGCGCACCTCGTTAACCCACTCTTCCAGCTCCCTATCAACCTGATCTTCTGGCTGAGCATTGGGCACCACGGCCGCGCCTTCCTCATTTTTTGAGGAATTACAGGTTACAGGATTAAGTTGGTTTGTAATTAGTATGTGAGGGTCAGAAATGACCTCCCTGGGGTTCATTTCTTGAGTCTTCCCAGAAGTTTGTTCCTTGGTTTCCGGCGTGTTTTCCACATGCTGGACAATTTCAGTTGCCTTGAGATAAGCCGCCTCGACACGCTCCTGAAGTTCCTTGAACCAGGTCAAGAGCCGGACAAGCAGTTCGGAAGCTTCGTGGCGGCGCGGGAGCCGGTCCAGAAGCTCTTCGAAGAGACCCGTGAACTGCGCCCAGGGCCCGCGCAGCGCGCTGCTGACGGCCGCTTCGATCCGCGCGCGGATCATCCGGCGTGCCACCGTGATCTGGCGCTTCAGGCGCTGACAGAGCTCGCGTTCAGCCTGCAAATCGGCATGGAGTTCCTCGAACTCCTCGACACGGGCCGACAGCGGCGACAGATCGAAGCCATAGGCCTCGACAATGCGCCCCTCGGCGTCCCTGCGGCCCCACCGCTTGCCGTTCGGGCTGTCCTGGAAAGAAATCACGCCGATCTCGGCCAAGCGCCGTGCATGGCGCTTGAGCGCCGAAAGCGAGAACCCGGTCTGCTCCATCAGATAGGCGTTCGACGCCCAGACGATCGGGCGCTGCCCCTCCTCCCAGTCCTGCGCCTGAGTAAACGCCCCGAGCGTGTCGAGGAGCATCATGTCTCCGGCCTTGAGGCCAATGTAGGCTCCTACCCGCTTTACGGCGACAAAAGCCCGCGTTTTGGGTACAGCTACCTGTTCACCGGCTTGGGCAAGCTGCTCTGCGGCAGCGAGACCTGCTGAGGCTTTGCGCCAACCGGAGGGCTGCCATGCGATGGACATACCTCTCTCGTGCTGAGGCATGCCTGCCTCAGTCGCTCCAGACGGAGCACCACTGAATTTTTCCATACTTTGTCAGCAGACAAAGAAATCCCGTTCGCTCAGAAGCGTTTTCTCTTGTATGGCGATTCGCTGGCTGCTAGATTCTAGGTGTCTAATCTAAGAATTGCGCTCTGCGCAGCAGCCCTCGAAGCTTCGGTTTCGGGGGTTTTCTTTGTTTACCTTTCCTCCTTTCTGCTCGTCCTCACTTGTCACCCTCCGAGTTTACATCTGTAAACTCGGTGTAGGATCTCTTGATGATGTCCTCGAGGTTGCTCTCAAGCCAGCTTGCGAACTCGGCACTTGTGCCGGACTTCTTCACCGAAAGAGACACGCTCCCTCGGCTTGCTTTGATGACAACGCCATCCATCGGCGTAATCTCACGAGGACCGCTGGACACTTTCGTTCCGCGCTTGCTTGCTTCCTTGATCAGCGCTTCCAACCGCTCATCAGACGTCGATGAGGTGCTAGTTTTGGCCAGCAATTTGAGCGCGATCTTCTCGGTGAGCTTCCGCTCGAGGAACAGCTCGGCCAAGTCCGTCCATCTCGGCCGGCCGGACTTGGGTGCCGAACCAATCACGTCTCCGACTCTGGACGGGACATTCTGCGTCACCTTCGTCAGATGCGAATGGCCTGACGGAGAAAGATTCAAAACTTGGCGTACCGTTGCGCTTTCGTGCCCCGCGGCTTGGATAGCTTCAGCAAAGCGCGCCCTTTCATAAAACGAGAGGTTGCGACGCGCCGCATTTTCCAGCCCTTTGGCCAACAAGGCCGTGGCGTCATCGACATCCTGAACGTTGGCACGGACTTTAATTCCGAGCTCCCGGCAAGCTTTCAATCTGCGGCGACCATAAATCGCTTCGAAGCGCCCCTCGGCAGCTTTGGAGCGCCGAACGAGGATTGGCACCTGTTGACCGCCTTCACGGATGCTGTTCTTGAGCGCCTCAAAACCCTCATCGTCATCCTCGGCGTTTACAGCTGTAAACTCATCCAACCGATCCTGGGGACCCCAATCGTCGATCAGAACAGGATCGATCTCGCGGATAGACACAAGTGACCCCTGAAGAGCCCCTAACGCAGGCGCGCTCGTTTTGGGGACCCTCTCGGCCGAAGTGCTGCTGGAACGCGCGATGGTATTCGCGATGCCCGACATATCTCGAAGGGATTTCCGAGCCATTATTTACGCCCCCATGATTGGTGGATCATGACTTCCACTTCCTGTCCCACAGCATCCATCGAGCCTTTCGCACGATCGTAGGTCGCTCGGGTCATTTCCGAGCGCACAACCTCATAGATGGACTGCTTGAGCATGGTCGCGTCACTGATTGCAGTGCTCTTGAGAGCGGTCGCAGACATGACGCGGTCTTGGAATAGCGCACGCATAAACGAGGTCAGCTGCTGTGAGGGAACATCCGTCGGCTCATCCCGAGTGATCAGGAATTTGAAGTGATCATACTGCAGCGTCGCGCCTGCATCCTCGATTACCCCCATGTAGGCCCCGGCGAGTTCGAGGAACTGAGCGGTCGACGAAACGTCCAACATCGAGGGAGTTAGAGGTACAATCAGAGAACTCGCTGCGGCCATTCCAGCGATTGTCAAGAAGCCCAACTGGGGCGGACTGTCCATCAAGACAAGGTCGAAATCTTCCTCAACTTGGGACAATGCATTTCGGATCCGCGTAAAGAACGGCTGGTCGGGGTTCGAATGAACTGCAGATTCAGTCTCGAACTCAGACAGCATGAGTCGCGACGGCGCAATTGAAAGCCCCGGGAAGTAAGTGGGAACAACGACGTCGGCCATGCTGACCGGATCGTCGTAGCGGATCGCGTCATAGACAGTCAGCCCATCAAACTCGATTTCCGGGCTGATGCCACACATGGACGTGAGTGATCCTTGAGGATCAAGGTCAACGACCAACACTCGATAGCCGCGTAGCGCGAAATAATGCGCAAGATGGATACTCGTGGTGCTCTTGCTCGAGCCGCCCTTGAAGTTCATCAACTGCCATATTTGCAGTTTCTCATCACCAGACCGACGCGGCAGATACCGTCCTTTCTTGCGTGATGACTTCTCTAGGATCTCGCGTGCATCCCAAATCTCTTGCGCCGTGTAATAGCGCCGCCCTCCACGAACATCCTCGGGCTCTGAGATCGTTCCCTCTGAGTGCACCTTTCGCATGAACTGACCGGAGACCCCAAGAAGTTCTGCCGCCTCAGGCGCAGAAAAAGACCGTAGCGTCTTGGTGCTATCTGGGGCAAAAGCAGAGAGGAGGTGTTCCCGGATGGCAGCGTTCAACCGCTCGGAAATATCTGTCGCGAGCGCTGAAGGCTTCTCGCTTGCCAGTGGTGTCACAGGAATCATCTAGTTGCCCCAAAATCGAAAATGTGGCCTTTTTCGCGCCACTTGAGAATAAGAGCCGTGATTCACGACGCTAAGTCAAGATTTTTCCTCTATATAGTGTCTATTGAAGCAGGAAGAGACTACATGCGCGGTTCGCGCTTGCCCTGGAGTTTACAACTGTAAACGGGTTGGCAGAGGCGAAACCCTGCCAACCCTTCGCTCACGCGGCGTCTTTC
>TARA_R110002126_G_scaffold86464_1_pt1 | contig 49459 bp, 62 predicted proteins | sample TARA_R110002126 | Tara Oceans TARA_R110002126 (sample SAMEA4397536) | marine metagenome | biome: Polar Biome; feature: [DCM] deep chlorophyll maximum layer (ENVO:01000326); material: water (ENVO:00002006), including particulate matter (ENVO:01000060) such as... | depth 30 m | reverse complement strand
ATTTGTTATCTTCTAATATTTCTTCTATCGTTTTCATGTCTTTTAGTTTTTTCACTGTTAAAATAATAATTTAATTGCTTGTCCTACTCCTATCAATACTATTACAAGTATAGGCTCTATATATTCTTTAATCTTCTTCATCTTCGCTAAGGCTGTAAGTGTCCGTGCTTTCGTATTCTCCACCATCTACAAGTTTTTCAATCCAAACATCTTCACTATGGTGTTTTCCATTGATAATTTCTGCTCTCACATCAATGAAGTGTTCGTAAGCCCCTGTTTCATCATCAAAGTATTTATCAAACTCAGCCATGGTTCCGTTTACATCCATTGTTCCAACTCTATATTCTCTTTTCATCTTTCTTAATTTAAATTGTTTAACTCTCTTACATTTAGGATAACTATCAATTGCTTCACGGTTACCTCATTCATTCTTGCTTGCTCTACCTCAATTCCTATAAGGTCACATAGCACTCTGTACTTCTTTTCTAATCTAGTCATCTCTATCTAATAATTCCTTTAACACTGATTGACTTGTCTTGTTTAATGCTTCCGCAAAGAACTTGGCTATCTTCTCACTTCTAAATGTCTCAATAGTCTCTCTTCCTTCTGACTCAAATATCTTCAGTAAACCGTCTGTATATGAATACTTATCTTCACCTGTTCCCCCTTGTAATGGTGATAGGTCTGAGGTTAGAAGTTTTCTGTTTACTAAGAACTCAGGGCGTGTTATTTTATCACCTGTTCCATACACATCTACGCCTTTACTCTCCTTCTCTACTACCTGAAACTCTATCTTGTCACTAACCTCTACGTCTAGCTCATACTCTCCTATTTGATGTGCTTCTGCTAGTATAAATTCATCACTTAGCTCATTGTTAAGGTCAACACCTCTAGCTCTCAAGTCTTTTATTTTATCTATATCTTTCATCTCTTTTAATTTTAGTTTATTATGCTTCCTTTTTTAGTTCTTTAATAAATTTAACTACTGCTTCAAAAACTGACTGTATTAATTCATCTACGGTATGCTTACAGTTTATATCTACAATAGTTTCCCCTGTAATATTATTTTCTATCCTTGTGTCCATTGAAGCGATATAAACAGTATATTTATAGTCATCCATTAAATTAATCTTCTCCACTACTGGCATTAACTTATTCCAATCATCATGGTATTTTAAATCTTCATCAACTTCTGCTTGAGGTGTATGTATAAACCCGTTCTCCCTATTAGATTTAAGTATAGATTTTAACTCATCTATTGTGATGGTCTTTACTCCCATAAACTCAGCTATCAATTTGTTATCTTCTAATATTTCTTCTATCGTTTTCATGTCTTTTATTTTAGTTGTTAATTAGTTTATCAATTAGTATACTTCTATTTCATATAATAAATTGCTAACTGTATAGACATATAAGTATCATACTCTTTTCTTAGTTCTTCTATCAATTTGTTATCTTCTATCTTTTTCATGTCTTTTAATTTATCTATATCTTTCATCTTACTTCTCTTTTAAATTGTTAAACTCACTTTCTTTAAAATCTCTCTCCTGATTGAGGATTATTTATTAGTAATTCAGAATCAATTTTTTTACCCCAAATTTTACTATTTTTTGCTTTCAGATAAGTTATCTTTTTGTATTCTTCATCATGCTCATTAATTATATTTAATGCTGTTGTACCTCTTGGCATTTCATACTCTATTAAAAAAGTATCTTCATGCTGAGCAATAATTACTGCTTCTCTATCTCCCTGGTTTCTGAATACTATTAAACTTTGTCCTATTTGCTCATTATCTTGTGTTGCTGATATCTTTAACTCTCTCTTTAGGAAATCTACCTTCCTACCGTTTACATCTAGAGTAACTCTATTACCAACTATTTCAGTGATATTAAATTCCTCTCCTTTTAAATTTACTTCTGTAAAGTTTAATATAACATCAATTAATATTTTTGCTTTCTTTTTCATCTTACTTCTCTTTTAAATTAAAAATATATTGTCTGTATCATTACATTGTACTAACTCGTACTCCTCTTTATTTATTGTTGTGTATGACATGTGGCTGTAATCTCCAGTTAGTGTTCCACTAGCCATCAGGATACCATCTTCATCCATCACATAATAATATTTACTTTCTAAACTCATCTTACTTCTCTTTTAATTTAGTTTATCAATTATCTTAAACTTGCAGCACACTCATCACACCATTTTTGTCCCTCTTCATTTTCATGCCCACACTTGTAACATTCTTCCATTTCAACATCTGCTTTTTCTAATGCTTCCTTCAGTTGCACTAGCTTCCATCCTATCATTTCCACCTCTTTTAGTTTATCTATAGGTCCATAAAAGTCTCCAGTATCAACATTGATTAATTCGTTGCCGTCATGACCATGAAAAGCATCATTAAGACCTTTTCTTAATTCGTCAATAGTATCATACAATTCGCCTAGTAATTGAAATTGACCTTTTTCTTCTTCTATCTTGCTCATCTTACTTCTCTTTTAAATTGTTAAACTCTTCTCTTTTAAAATCTATATCTATTACATTATGAAACTTATCTACTAGATTATCAAAATGCTTCTTGCTGAAGACTTTTCCTTTGAACGTCTTGTGTCCAAATCCATTCTTATATGTTATAAATACTTTCATCATCTTATCTAGTATACATTCTTGTTAATTCACCAACTATAGCTCTTACATCTATAACTCTCGATTTATCACTTCCTTTTACTTTAATATAATTACCACTCATTCTATCTGACATCACATCAAAGTCTTTCAATATCTCGTTCTTACTATATACACAAACAATATCTAAAGATTCTAACATGTCGTAAACACAATCAAGATTGGTGTATAATTCAAGGATATCTTCTTTTTTTATATCACTAAAGAAACCTTCCATTTCTTTGAGTATGTATGCGTTTTCAATAAACTTCTTCATCTTTAGTCTTTTATAAATTGTCTTGGACTCTTTGCGAATGCCAACACTTGTTCCTCTAATGTCTCAAACTCATTTGTTCTCAACTTACCTGTAGGAGTAGCTAAGAATAACTTAGCTATGCTCTCTGCTTTCTTTCCTGCGAATCCGTTTTCCTCTAGGATTGTCGCTATGTATAATAATCTCTTCATAATATCTATCTTATCTTTCCTAATTCAATTCCATTTGCTGAGAAGTAAAACGGGTTATAACCGTGTTCCTCTCTTAGCTTGCGTTTACAGTCCTCTAAACTGCTAGCTTCTATCTCTAGCTCCCATCTCTCCTGTTCCTTCATCACATCGTAGCTCTGTGGCTTGTACACCTTGTGATTATGTTTTATCTTGAATACCATCACTTGTTCTATTTATCATTTTACAACCTTCCTCCTAAGAGGAAACGCTCTATGCTTAATGTCTCTTTATACTGGCATAGACCAGTTGGAGTTACTATCTTCGCTCCTCGTTTATAACTCTAATAGTTCTAATGTCATTACTAATTCAGTTATCCTTCCAAACACCATAACTCTCGGTTCCCCTAGTGGCATTTGATTGTATTGTTTCTGTAAGTCAATTAGCCTTTCATTAAGTACTTTTGTAACTACCTTAAATTCTACCGTGTTTTTCATAATTTCTATCTTTATTTGTTGTACTTATTTAATATTGTCTCTCCTTACTGGCATCGTATTGTAAGCTCTATGTTAGGATGTAAAGTATTCATTCTATCTACATATGCTTTCGCTTCCTCTATATCACTAAACACTACTGAGGTTCCTCTTAATATCTTATCGCTTCCTCTAGCTGCAATTAAGTATCCTGCCGTGTATTTGTTTGTGTTATATCTCATAATATCTTTGTTTAGTTATATCTTCGCTCCTTACTTATTACTCTTAATCACTAAAGGTATAGCTTGTTCAGGGAAATCTACAAAGTACTCTTCTAACTGTTTCTTGTCATCAAGAAGTTCTTCTACCGTATCAAATTTCTGTTGACGTCTGTCTCCATTTATTATCTCTATCATTAGTAGAGTGTCCGTGTTGTATGTTATCTTATCAGCCATAATTTCTAAGTCTAAGTTTGTGTTTGTTTAGATAGTATAACGGCAAAGCTAATAAAAAGGTTACAATAAATGTTGTAATAAATTAAAAGATATTATAACATCTAGTGTAACTTATTGATGGTCAGGACGAATTAAAGTAAAAAAAAGTTATAATAATTTATAAGAAATGACTATCTTTACGAAATGAAAACAGAATTATTCGCTAAAAATCTCAAGAAGGAGATTAAAAAACAAGGGTACAAACTGACTCAATTTGCCCCTGATTACTTAGATATGACTATTGCTACATTTACTAACAAGTGTCACAAAGGTACGTTCACGGTTAATGACATATTAATTGTTGAAGGTGTATTAGGTATAAAGTTTGCTGATTTGATATCAGTAGGTAAGATTACCGCTAAACCTATTAAGATAGTCAAAAGGGAAATGAAACCTGTAGTTATTGATATGACTAAAGACTTTGCTTCAGGTAAGATTAAAAGTAAGATAGATGTGTTGAAAGGTATTTAGCAACACTTGTTCTAATGCTACTTCTTTGGATTGAATAGACCTAATGCTTCATAGTGTGTAACAGCTCTTTTGTTGACTGGTTTCCAGTCTCCCATATCATCCAATCTCCTCATATCTGACTTCAAGGATCTACTGAAGAACTTACAAACGGCTGTGCCGTCTAAGGTTACATTAAATAGCCTGTTCTTCTTCTTTGACTCTTTACGGTTAAACTTACCCAACACCTGTTCTAGGTATCCTCTTTCCCTTAATATACTAAAGTAATTATATAGACTATTATCAGATGCAATACTAACTGGCTTTAGCAAAGATACACTTAACAGTGTGTTTAAATTACGCTGTATCTCGTAACATTGAAGTAAGGTGACTAACTGTCGTCTAGGTAGTTTAAAGTGCTTAGAAGTCTTGTAAATGCTTCTCTCACTCATTGCACCGTATATGCTGAAGGTTGTCCAATAGCTCTGATTGTTCTTATATAACATTGCCTTATTTGTTTAATAGTTTGAAGTAGATGTAGTTGTATGGTATAGCTTCCCTCTTACATCTGTAGCTTAAAATAGCCTTCAAACGCATAAACATACGTGTAATAGGATTATTCCAAGGAGCTATTCTAAGGGCTGATGTGCCTTTAACATACCGTAGTAAGCGATTACATGGGGCTAAGACACTGAGCTTATTATAGCCTATCTGTTGCACTATTCTAATAGGTTTAGTACATGTGCTGTCTGATTTCCTTTTAGCTCGGTAGCTCATTAGGTTGCGTGGTCTATTTAGTTTATTGTATGTCATTGATATTTAGTTAGTTGTTTTTATTAGTGTGATTCCTAGTAGGAGTAAAACAGCCTTCTTTTGTATTTTAGAACGGATTAGAGTACCTACCCCCTTCACCCGTTTCCGTTTTCCTTTTCAACTTTGTGGCGGGCTATATTAATACATTATTCCACCCTTACACAAAAATTAATTTTTTATTTTTTTTTCTTCCCCCTCTTTGATTCTCATTCTTATTTTTACACATACATATATTGATGTTGCATATATTGATCCCATTATTAGGGGTATTAGTGATTCTAAGATTGTCATAATTAAATTTTTTCCTTTATATGTTCCTTATTTTTCTGGTACTCTTCTTTTACCTTCGTGTAGTGCTGGATAAATCTCTTAGTGTTGTCATCGTGCCTGTATATGTTGCTGTACCAGACTACTCCTGTTTCTTCTCCTCCGATCACTGTCTTTATTAAGATTACGTCTTCAACGAGGCTTATATGTTCCTTGAATGAGTGTTCATTTATCATGCACTTAACTTTCATGCCGTGGATGAGAGACTTAAGCGTGTTGGTGTCCATCTTTTCCTCGAACTCCTTTAGCTTTTTGTTGTTAAACCAGGCAAATAGCGACTCATTGGTTTCACACTCTCCTTGATTTTCCATTATATGTTGTTTGTGTTTGATCCTATCCCAAACTTACCAGGCGTGTACAGTGTAAATCTTATAGCCCAATATAGAATACCTATTGTTAAGCTAAATATATGTTTCCCTTCTTTTTTACCTCTAGGGAAGTACTCATTTGAGTCGCAAATACTGAATCCATATTTTGACCAGGATATGTTGATTCCTGCTGTTATTGGAATATAGTCAGTCTTCTCGTTTCTTCTATAGTCCGCTAAGTGTGGTATGTTTATGTATGCCTTCATATCTAGTAGTTTTTTTAATTATTATCCTCTATTTCGTCCCACAAGTCTGCTGGTTGAGGTCTATCCCAGTCTGCTTGTAATTTACATAGATGCATAAGGTTGGTATCTTCTCCGTGATCCTCTATAAGTTCTACCAGATCAATGATTTTATCTATAACATCTTTATCTATGCTTATTCCTGCAAATCTAAGGGCTACATCTAATAGTGATACGGTGACCTTGTTTATAGGTTTATCCGTGTTGGGCATTTTTTCACAATCTGCCTCTTTAGATTTCCCATAATACCCTTCATGAGTATATCCTTTTAGATCCTCAAGAGCTATACCTATCTTGTTCCATTCATCTGGAGTCTTTTCCATACGAACTATGTCTGTTGCGTACCTCTCAGTAAACATTTCCCATGCTTTTTTTTGAGCCTCTTCTGTTAACTTATATTTTCTCATTTGTACCATCATATCTTTTCTTTTCATTACAAAACACTTTACACAAAATGATGTAGGATCATTAATCTGAATTTGGTCGCAATTCTTACATTCACTCATAATTTCTCTATTAATGTTATAATATCGTTCCAATAACCATTTTGATTTAATGGCACTCTTTGTTTTATCTCTTTGGCACATATAATTGCACATTGTTTAGCTATTATCATAGTCATGGGTATGTTAATTCCATCTATGCCATTAGCGTTAATCTTTAAGTAACTTCTTACTAAGTCCTTTGCTATTTCTTCTTTAGTCATAATTTCTTTATTTAATTTAATATTACAAAGAAAATGCTATTAACACCCCTAACAAAGCAGCTAAACATACTGCATTTATACACACTAAATAGCTTTCAATGTTTTGTAGTATTCTTACTTCTTTTTCCTCGGTCATTAACAATGTTCTTTACAAGTTGGACAAATCATTATGTCTGGATCTAAGTCATCTCCGCAGCATGATTCTAAATAAGCCTTTCCAGTACCATCACACTCATCACAGTCAGCGTCATAACCACACCCTCCACAACACTCGCCTCTAACTACCTTACAGTTTTGCATTGTTAATACGTGGACTATTCCAGTTCCGTCACATGACTCACATTCTTTTTTAGCTATACTCATCTTAAATATATTTTAAAGCGTCTAAGAACAGTGATGGGACATGCATTTCGCTAGTCAAAAAGTATATTCCTAGGGATATACCTACCACTTTAACCCTAATGTATAGTATTGGTCTTTTATTGAAAAATTTATCCCAATAAGCAGTGTCACCCAGATACATTAAATCTATACCTCTCATTTTATTCAGGCACTGATCAAAGGTTGCCATGAAAAACAGTGCATAGCCAGCTAGTTCTACTACGGTTGTAGAGATAGCTACAATAACGGTAGCTCTCAATACCCATCTAGGGACATGAGTAAATATCCAATGTTTTAGTAGTAAGTGATTCGCATCTATCAATGCTGAAAAATATACTATCAGTGTTATATAAATTAAATTCATTTTGTGTGGTTCTAGAGCTGTTTATTATTGTTTTCTATGCTTCCAATAAGTGTAAATAAACTCTATAAAAGTTCTTATTAAGACATAAACTACACACCCTGAAAAAACAATACTAGCCCAAAATCCCACATCATACACCCATGTGGTATAGATGGCTTGGTCAACTAATGCAGATAAAAGAGCTATTCCTACCGAAATACCTATAACATACCAATTTCCTAATATGCTGTCCGTTATTTTTATAATATTCATATCTATTTTTGTTTGTTAATTTTTCTTTTATATAGCCGTGTTTGTACATATAACGACACACATGTTTTTAATATTGTGTTACAATGTAAAAATATTAATACTTTTGATTTTAATTTACTTAATTGATCCATCTTATTTAAAAAAATGGAGGGGCTGGAGGCGAACACAGATGTGAGCCAGCCCTTTAAACTCCAATGTTTGTTAATAAAATTCTTTGTGTAAAAGTGTCGCCTGGCACAAATATAATATAAATGTTTGTTATTACAACAATTATTTACTTATTTTGTATATGTACATTTTAACGTTAAAAAATAATTGATTATGCCAGAACATGATAAAAAAAAGAAACCGAGTTATGGGTTTAAAAGCACAATAACAAATATGCCTGATAAAGACAAAAAAAAGAAGCCTCCAATAAAAATGGGAAAGTGGGTGGAAGGTGAAGGCTCTCCTGAAGTGGTAAATGGTAGGAAGACAGGTAGAACTCAGTTTGTCTCTACAAGAGTGGGTGGAGATAAGATGCCTGATTCAGAGTGGAAAAAACACTTAGCTAACGAAACTGAACCTGAAAAAGATGCTAGGCACAAAAGAGAAGAGAAGATTAGGTATACGGAGAAGATGACACCCGCTCCCACAAGATCAACTCCTCTTCCTCCTTATAAGACTAAGAGACCTTTTACTCCAGGTTTTGATTCCCCAAAAGATGATGATGATTCTTTTAATAAAAAAAAACATACCTCGTTGAAGGCTAAAAAGTATAAAGAGAAGGAGAGAACTTATAAAAGTTTTGGGAAAAATGGGATGGCTAAAGCTAAAAGTGTTTACGCATTTGTTAATCCTACTGCTAGATCCACTAAAACTGACGGAACCAATCCTATATATGGGAAAAGCAAAAGACTTAAAAATGTAGCTTCAAGACCTACTTCTGTCAAAGACCCTGAAGGAACCGAGGTTGCTCAAGGAGATGTTGTATCTAAAAAAGGTACTAAGAATGTTTCTGCATCTAACTTTAAAAAGCAAAAATACGATACTAAGAAGAATAAATAGTCATAATCTTAACATTCTTAATGAAAGGGTTGCATTTATTGTAACCCTTTTTTGTTAAAACCACATTTTTCAATCTACCGCTTTGAGTTAGAATACAGCTAAAGTGCTTACCCTCTGGGGATATTGCTGAAGCAATTCCAATAACTTTGTTCCCGTAGTCTAGTATCAACATTTTTCTGTGCCCTAAAGAAGAAACTCCCTTATCAATTATATATTGAATAATATGGTTTTTAATGGTAGTACTCGTATTGTAGCCAACACATTCGTCATAACCTCTTGTATCATATATTGATTTATGACTCGTTCTATCATTTCTAATCATCTCTAAAACTCTCAATTTAGCTAATTTACAAAGAGTCTCGTTTAAAGTTAGTTCCTCTTCACATACTCTTGGAACTTCAATCCCTGTCTCTTGCTTAACAAGCTCTTTAGAGTGTCTTAATTCATTTAAGTAAATTAGCGACTCTACAACCTCTTTCTGTGATGTAAAAACAATGTCTTGAGACTTCAATATGTAAGCCGCAGTTAGCATGTAAATTATTAATATTATTCTCTTCATACTATTATAACGTGCTGGTCTATATAAATGTTGTATATATTCTTATTTTTTTGTGAATTTACCTGTTTTATCGTCTTTAGGGGTCATCCACTTAGATAATAAAAATTCATTATGATCATTTAATCCACTTAAAATCTTATATTTTCGTTCAAGATCAGTGAGTTTTATACTTAATTTGTTTTTTTCAAGATAAACTTCTGCAAGATTGTCTCTCACGCTTAAATATTTTTCTCTGTATTCCTTAGACAAACACCCGTTAATGTCAGATATGCCGAGCAATATCTCAGCTCTATCTTCAGCATATTTAGAGTCTTTAAGTATAAGTGTTATCAATCTAATTGACCAAATCGCTATCACAACCGATATTACTAGTAGAGCCATCATGACTTAATGTATATAATGAACGACTTAAAAGAATCTTTAGGTTTGTCTTCATACATTACAAAGAAGTCAGGTGAAGGTACACTATTTCTCATAAACATGAAGTGATTCCAGTCTTCGTCAGGCTTCCAATCTTTTACATTGCAAAAAAACCTCTCAGGACAATGCTCATCATCATTTACAGTTTTTAAATACTTAGTTCTTAACTCATTAAGAGTTAAACCGCAAACTTTTGCGGCTATCATCCTGTCAATCTTTAGTTCTTCTAGTTCTTTTATCATCTTTCTTATATATTTGTGGTTTGGAATGGAGTCTTAACTATAAAACATTTCATATTTAACTTCTTCATTCTCTCTTGGTTTGTAAATTATTGTAACAGAGTCTGCATGGTTTTCTATAACCGTGTATTCATCATTACTTAAAGACTCTAAAATATATTCCTCAATAAGATCTACTAGTCTCCCTATGGAAACTTCATAGTCCTCTTTAGTTATTATTTCGTCTGTAACCCAATCTTCACCTACCTCTCTCATAGAGATATAAATCTTGGTTATAATAACGTCATCCTTGTTAAATAAAGGGCTTCTGTGATCTCTCCCGTCATCACAATCTATCATATGGTTACCGTGCATCATTCTGTAAAATTATAAAAAGTTTTAATAAGTTGCAATATTTATTGAGGATTATTTTTTAATTCTCTTACTCCTCTGCTTATAACTTCATTACTTAACTTTCTTGCCGCATTCTTCATGTTCAAGGCTGTCGTATATATATTATTTTTATTATATTCATACCTGTCTTTTTTTAATTTAACAAGTGCTGAATCTTTATTAAAATTATCTATTCCTAGTTCTAAATCCATTTTAACTGGAAATATCTCTCTCACTTTAAACGTTTCAGTGTTCAATTCAAAAATCCCGTGACCCTTTTTCCTAATCATAGATCCTATAAATTCAACATGGTGCTGTTCTTTTTTATCAACTATTCCAGCGTCTTTAACTTCTTTATTTACCTTAAAATCTTTCATTTTATTTATTTAATTTAAAAATGGGTCTTCTACTTTAAAAAAATCATCTGCAATTCTCTGTTGTTCAGGGTCTTCGCTTATTGTCATTTGAGCAGGCATTCTATCTTCCTCATCAAAAGGAGTCCTTCCCCTCTTGTCATAGTATCTGTTTGTCTTCTTTGTAAAAGTAAATTCAGCTCTTCCTGGTCTGCCTGTAAGCTTCTGTTTCTTTATTTTTTGAGAAGCCAGTATAGTTGAAGAGTCGGACAGATCGATGAAAAAATTAGGTCTATAGTAGGCAAGTATGTTATCACACTTATTAGACCACATCTGACCTAAAGATATATTCTTGTACATATTAGGCTCTAGAACCTCGTCATCATCTTTCTTCTGCCTAACACTACCATGAGTTACTATCATGCAGAAAACATCATGTTTCAATATCATCTTCTTTGTAATAGATAAAAAATTAGATAAATATCTGTCGTCTCTGCCCATTGACTGAGCATAATCATGTTCCAATTGATTAAAGGGATCAATAACTATTCCATCAACACCGTGTCTGATTATAACTTGCTTCATTTTAGAATAAACCCATTCTGGTGTGTGTGCCTCTTTATCAGTGTACACATAGAAAAAATGCTCTTTTATAAATCTTAAAGCACTAATGTATTCATCTCTTCCCATTCTGAATGTAGGAAAGTTAGCGTTTGTTGTCTTCCCTACTAAAGTATGAGCCAAGTCTTCGTAAAAGTCATCTGCAGGGTACTGCTCTGGAGAAAAAATAACCCATTTTCTTCCTTTATGTATAGATTGAAGAAGAAGTAAGGAATAAGCCATTGTTGACTTACCCATATTTCCAGGTCCGTACAACACATTAACCTCTCCTCTTCTCCATGTCCAATGAGGATCTAAAGCTTCATAATAAGTTGTTTCACCTAGCTTAACAAGTGATGGGTCGTCAAAAGATGCCAGCATTCTACCCATTACCTCATCATCAAGAGTAAGAACCCCATCTAAATCAAAAGCTTTTGCTGATTCAAGAAGTTTTAATAAAGTCTTCTCTCCTTCATATTTAAGATCATCATTAGCATCCTTATTCTTATAAGTGACTGTGTAACAAATATCTCTACCAAATCTCCTTATCAACTCTTCGCCTAAAGCTCTTCCAGCCTCGTCATTATCCGTTGCTATGTATACCTTTGTTTTGTTAGCGAAAAATTCCTCCCAAACAGGAGCTAAGTAGTCTAGATTGTTGTTGTTCACGGTTGCTCCATTAGGAACAGATACAGCATAATCATACCCTGCTTGTTTCCATGATAAAACCTCCTCTTCTCCTTCACAGAATAAACATTCAGTAGAATCTTTTACTGCGTCAATGTTATATGGAACCTTTTGAGCACCAGACACCATCTTAAATAACTTGTCTGGAGTTTTAAACTTGGTATTAATTAATTTACCGTTCATGAAGTAATTATACATAATTACCTCTCTATTCTCCCATCCTCCGCTAGATGGCATTGATTCTTTTGTGTTAAAAGTAATTTTAAAGTGATTAACCGTGTCTTGATTAAGCTTTCTCGATAAAAACCACTTAGTTATATTATCAGGAAGATCCGTATTGTTATTGAATTTAGGTTGCGTATATTCTTTTTCCATTTTAAAATCTTCTTTCTTTTCATTATCTTCTCTCCAACCTTTCCAAGCACAATGAGAACAAAAAAAGTGCCCCGTAGTGTGGTCTGAAGATAAACATTTGTCGTTCTTGTTTTTACGTCTATCATGGCTACAATTCGGGCAAGTAGTATATTCCTTGCCCGAAGTCTTCATGTGACGGATATCTTTCCAACTAGGCATAGGTGTTCTTTCTCCCTTTAACCTTAATATATATATTTAAAACATCCTCCTCTTCATAGCCAAATTCTCTAGATACAGAGGCTACAGCATCAACTTCGCTATACCCTTTATTTATCTTTTCCTTCACATTAGTGAACACAACTATACTTCTGCTCTTGTCGTCTCTTTCCAAAGCAATGCTCTCTATATTACAAGGTGCTTTTTCAGATCCATACTCGTTATTAAAAACATCCTCAACATCAGATTTATCTTTCACTGAAATATAAGTCTTATAATAGCCCTCATCAAACGTATATTTAACCTCGTAGTACTTTTCTCCTTCTTTCAGCCTCCTAATCACTCGATCAGATAGTTGCCAATTTATTTGAGTGCTCATAATTAAAAAGGCATATCATCTGGTCCATTACCTCCACTACCCGCTTTAGGAGCCTCTTCAGTTTTAGCATTTCTGGTGTTTTTTCTAACCATGTTAGCTATAACCTCTGTTACATAAACCTTTTGATCCTGCTTATTCATGTAATCTCTTACTTGCAATTCTCCTTTCAAGGTTATGTGGTCTCCCTTGCTTATCTTGCTCTCAACAATTTCTGCTAGTTTCTTGTAGCACATCACGGATATCCAGTTAGTCTTCTCAACCCACTCATCATTCTTGTCTTTATAAGACTTGTTTACAGCTACACTGAAAGATGCCCACTTACCGTTGTTTCCTTCTTTTACATAGGGATCATCTCCAAGACGACCCTCTATAATTACATCATTTAAATCACTCATAATTATCTATTTTTTATTTAAAACTCCTCCATTTACTGTTAAAAGACCTCTATCTGGATGTCTTATCACACATATCCCATTGCCTGCGTTTTCTATCAGCTCAACATCTACTACTTCTCTTTTTTTTGTTATAGAGTTAAAACCATCTAAGGTCACAGTCTCTATTGCTTCGATTTTTCCCATTTTTTCTATATTTTTAATTATTAATTTATTTTACATATGGATACCAAGTGGTTATATTAAAGTTAGAAGGATTATCTCCCTCCTCCAATATGTCGTGACAATAGTTCTCAGCCTCACCTCTCCTTATAAAAGGCTTGTCATCAGAAGTCACAAATATCTCATTTAATTGTTGACCTAACTCTGTTTCAAAAATCTTATTTACTTCTTCTTGTGTCATAATTATTTATTTAACGTTACTTATGATAATTTATTGTTTTCTTTACACCATTTTATTGCAGACTCTCTACATCCAGTGAAATCTTGAGCCCACTTTATAATATCGTTATTGTATTCTTGATCAGGTGTTAGTAAAGTTTTCTTACTCATTAAATTAAGGTAAGACCTTATCCATTTACAAACCTCTTGAGCACTAAGTCTGTACGTGTCTCCAAATTCACCGTAAGACCCTTTCTTTATTGCGGCAGTTATCATATCTGTTGGAACGCCTGGAAATAAATCGATTATGCCATCGTATATTAACCTAGCTGTAGACTCATTAAATTTAACACCTGTTCTCTCGAAAGACAACATAACACTAGCTTTAACTTGCCTTTCATCAAATATTTGGATACTGTTGTTTGAGTTCGCCAATAAATCTTGCTTCTCCTTCATTTTTACTTACTTTAAATTTTTCACTGAAGATTAGTATATAGGGAATACCATCTTTCTTTTTTCTTAATTTCTGCAATGTAAGAAAATTTCCAGACCAAAAATCATCTTCCCTAGTTTTTTTTACAATTTCTATAACCGTGTTTAAAGGTATACCATCTATTCTCGATAATTTTTCTATAGTACCTAACCAATCAGATTCTACCTTCTGATCTTTAGGTCTTAGATGTTCAGGAAAGAATAGTATACATTTTTCATAACACTCACGTATCTCGCTAGAGTACGTTATAGTTTTATATTCATTATTATCATTATTATCATTATTAGTAGTTGTTACTTGTTTGTTGTTTGTTTGTTGTTTGTTTGTTGTTTGCTTGTTATGCCCTTGATAACTATTGTAATTAACCATTGATATACAAGTGTTTAAGTTAGTTGTTTGCTTGTTAATTTCGCTAGTCTTTTCGAGCTTTTTTAAACTTGTTCTAACTTGTTGAATTGTCAACCCTGTTTCCTTGCTTAATTTTTCTGTACTTGTGATGAAAGTTCCTCTTTTTACAGTGTTTCCTCTCCAATTTTTATCCTTGTGATTAGCTTTTAACAAGCAGTGTATAAACAGTTTAAATGTATTTAAATCATCGTACCAGTCCCAGCACATGATTTTTCTGTGTAGTTGTATAAACCCCTCCATTAGTCTTTAATTTTATTAATTTCAGTTCTAATAGTTTTTGCAAATCTAATAGCAGTTGATTTATCTAAATAAATCTCAATTTCATCACCTATTGAGTTATGTATTGAAATATTAATTCGATCATTAAAATCATCTTCAATTGGTGTTCTTATACTTGCAACTTCGGTGGTTAAATACACAAGTTCTTTATCATAGAAATCTAAAAATCTTAATTCTACGTTTGCCATAATTTATAAGTGTTTTACTAAACACATAAAAGTTAGTTAAAAAAATACAATCAGCCACTTTAATGAGCAGTTAATTATAGAACGTATTGTTATTATCTATTATTGTAATAGATTCATTATTTTTTTTTCTTCCTCATAAAGAAACACGTCTTTTTTCTTTTTATAGTTAAGTACATACGGGCTTATTCCAAGCTTTTTGGCTAACCATATGTAGGTTCTTCCTTGATCCTCCATAGTATCTTTAAGCCATTCCGTGCTAAATTTATTCTCCTCTTTCATCTTTAGTAAGTTTAGGTATAGTTAATCTATTCTCAACAAGCTTTATCATCTTTTCGTTGTCAAGTATTATAGCATTAGAGCTGTTATTACTCATATATTGTAGTATGCAATTCTTATGGTATTGTTTAGCTGTTTCACTGTCTTTAGCTTCATTATGAGCCTCCCAATACTTATATCGGTGTGTTTCTACCTCAGAATTAGATTTAACACTCCCGTTAAAGTATCCATCCTTGTATCTATCCTTCATAAACATTTCGTAAGCCTCTGTGTTTTCTGGTCCTGGTTCTATCTGACCTATAAGACCGTCCTTCTCTTCTCTAGTTAGAGATTTATCTTTCCAGATGCTTTTAGCCTCTTGAACCGTGTCATAAAAATCTTTAGTTCTATTAAGGATTCTATCAAAAATTTCTTTATCAAACTTAAAAGAAAAAATAACAGGGAACCTTCCATCTTTTAGGGCAAAAATTTCTCCGTGATCGTATTCACAAACTCCTATATATGTTTGAAGCTGAAGTAAATATCCAGGAGGTATACCATCCTTATAACTACTCCAGTGAGAAGAATTTACAAATTTAAGTTCTAGTATACCATTATTTTCATCCTTACGCTTAGATATTTGATAATCTATATTAGCTCTTAGCCACGGGTACTTAGGGTTAATGATCATGTGATTTACTCTTCTAGCCTTTCTAATGACATTGCCAGAATTAGCATTCTCAAGCATAACTTGTTCATCATTATTCTCTGGATCCCAATACTTCCAGTAATTTTCATAAACATTGTCCTCGTTTACCCTCCCGCTATAAGCAGCAAGATTATCTCCTTCGTCTGTGTCCCATATGCCTGCTTTTTGATAAAACAGCTTAACTGCTGGCTTGTATCTGTCTAAGCCATAGATGGCAGCCACATCGCTACCACCTATACCTTTTGATCTTTCAGCTAACCATTCATCCCTAGATAGATCAGCTACTGGAATTTTAATTAAATTACTTTTCATTTTGTTTCAACTATTACACATTCTGTTGTAAGAAGTAACCCAGCGATACTAGCTGCGTTTTGGATAGCATTTCTAGAAACTTTAGCAGGATCAATAATTCCCGATTCGATTAAGTTTTCAAATCTTCCTTCTCTAGCATTGTATCCCCAGCCAAACGTGTCCTCTTCTAAAATTTTACTTATAATTTTATTAATAAAAGCTTCATCCCTTCCTGTGTTATAAAGTATATTTTTTAAAGGAGCCTTTATAGCTTCTAAAACAACATCATACCCAGCACGGATATCCTTATTATCTTCTTTATCTCTAGCTATTTTAACTTGCATTGAGCACTTTAAGAGAGAGATTCCTCCTCCAGGAACAATTCCTTCTTCTACAGCAGATCTTGTTGCTCTAACAGCATCATCATATCTATCCTTCTTTTCTCCTAATTCCATGTTAGAAGATGCTCCTACATATATAATAGCCTGACTACTACCTAACATATGTTTCCTATCCTCTAAGACAGACTTTTCTTTCTCATCATCAGTAGACCTTATAGCACTATTTATGTCGTCAATTCTATTTGCAACAGTGCCAAAATCACCAGCACCTTTCGTTATAATTGTATTTTTATCTGTTATAACAACTTTTTCAGCACTGCCCATAAACTCATGGTTGGCTTGATCAAATCTAACTCCTTTTTTTACAGATATAACTTTTCCTCCAGTAGCAGTACCTATATCTTCCAACACATTAGTTCTATTAACGCCTGTGGATGGAGCTTTTATAACACATGCTTCAAATTTAATTTCAGGATTTTCTAAGTTCATAATTGTAGCACTCAAAGATTCCCCCTCCATATCTTGACATATTACAAGTATAGATCTTCCTGCGTCAAGGGCTACTTTATAGAAATTCTTTAAAAGAAATCTAGCCTCAGCATTACCTAAAACCTCATCGTATAATAATATGTAAGGGTTTTCTAGCTCACAAACGTTCTTCCTGTCATTATTTACAAAGTATTTATTTACATATCCAGATCGAACCTCAACTCCGTCAACAGTCTTTACAGAGGTATTCATATCATTTGATTCAGCAACTGATACAAGACCATCTCTTCCTACACGATCTATAGCTTCAATTATAAACCCTGATATTTCAGTGTCACCGTTAGCTGATATTGTAGCCACCTTTCTAAGGTCCTCGTTATTGTCAATTTTTACAGAGGTTTCCGCTATGTTTTTTACAATAATTTTTACAGCCTTGTCGATACCTTTGTGAATATCCATAGGATTTATTCCTTGATCTATAGAGAGTAATCCTTGATTAAAGATTTCTTGAGCCAATACCGTTGCGGTAGTGGTTCCATCCCCAGCCTCATGAGCAGTCTTTTGAGCAACATCTTTAACTGATTGAGCACCTATATTAGGTATTTCACTATCAAGAGTGACAAACTTAGCGACAGTAACACCATCCTTAGTAATCATACTATTACCTAGATTATCTCCTATAACAACATTTCTACCTTTAGGTCCTAATGTTACCTTTACCGCATTTGCTAAAGCATCAACTCCTTCTTTTAGTTGATTTCTAGCGTCCTCTTTGTATGCAATTTTTCTTTTAATCATCTTCTTTAATTATAACATAAACATCTGGCTCTCTTAGTATAAGCAAGGTCTCACCATTAACCTCTATTTCTGCCCCAGCACCTTTTCCATAAAGAATTTTGTCTCCTGTCTTAACAGACATCTTTTTATCCTCTACGCCAGGTCCAGCAGCTATAACCATTCCTACCATTGGCTTATCCGTGTCGGTGTTTGGGATTATAAATCCGCTTACAACTTCCTCATCAATAGCTACTTCCTTCACTATTAACTTATCCATTAGTGGTTCTATCTTCATTTAATAATTCATATTTTAATTCGTAAATTTTATTCCAATCACATTTAAATTTTTCTCCGTACTTAGTTCTATTAGTCTCAGTCCCTTGGTCAAGTAAAAAATGCTCAAAAGGAGTGAGTAACACAATATTATGCTTCTTTAGTCTCATTCCAGGGTAAGTTCCTTTAGGTAGTATATGAGCAAAAAGAGAGTACCATTTATCTTTACCATAATAACCCTCTAAAGACTCTCCAGACAAAAAACTAGAATGATCCCTTTCCTCCCATATCTCTCTAAACATAGCCGCCTCTCCTGTCGCTTTTTTAGGCTCTTTTTTAGAATTAAGTCTTTTTTTATTGCAATAAGCACACAACATCAAGGACGGCTTAGATAGCCATCTCTCTTTGTTGCATCCCGAACATACGCCTGACTTACCTATAGCCATACTAAAACGTAGTATCCTTTTTTTCTAAATCATCCTTAAGACTACTGCTTACCGAGCTAGACTTGTCTGAAACATCTTTATTAACTATCTGTCTCTCTTCCTCTTTAATTTCCTGAAATTCAGCCTCAACAAACTCATTATCACTTGAAGGAACATTAGTGTCCATCTTCTGAGTCATACCGTTCATGGCTAAGTCATCTTGAGAAAAAGCTCTAGCCACATCTGTCTCTAAGTCTAATTGCTTATTAGCAAGACGGTTAGCCACAGTCTTCATTGCCATTCCATCATAATGCTCATTCCATACAGGATTTATTCTCCCTCCCTTTTTAGTCTTCTCTTTAGCACTCTCAATTTCATCTTTAGTCATAACGTCAAATATTCTATATCCAGACTTAGTTACAACGTAAGCATATACATGAGTAAGTTCTTTTTTGCTAACAGTCTTGGTATTAGGTTTGTGTACTATTTTAGGTTCCAAGCCGAACTCGTATGAAAACTCATCGGAATTGTAAACAACCCTCATTTCAAATGAAATATATTCTGAATTTCTCAAGGCAAGTTTTCTATACCCTTTGTATCCAATAATTAACTGAGCTTCTTTGCCCCTACCTTTCGAGTTAAAAGGAACTAAGTGAGCTAGACCACTTATTCCATCAGGAACAAGACCCATAGTAGCACACTCTATAATAGACCCCAATAAGGATACCTGAGAGCACTCAGCTAAAGAAGGGTTTTTTCTAATACAAGACATTACATTGTTAATGAATCTTGTTTTGTCTTGATCCGAAGGGAATAATTTATTACTCATATTCCCAAAAATGTGGCTCTGATACTTCTCTATACCTGAATTTGCCGTTTTAATTAATTCGTTTGCGTTTTTTGCCATATCTACATTAGTTTATAATCGTAAAATTAAACTATTATTTCATATTTTGCAATAAATGTTATCTAAAATTATAATATTTTTTATAAAGTTCTAGTAAAGATAAAGTTTTATCTTTTTTTTATTTGTTATTTTTGTTAAATAGATAATAAATGCCGTACTTGCATATTATTCAAGGTATCACTTAATTTTACCAACTATCAATGGCAACAGACAATGTAAGTTCATATGTTTATGACAAGGAAGCTCCAAACTTATTCGGGTTAATAGATAAATTCGAGGACGACAAGAATGCTAAAGCTAAGACAGCAAAAGAGGATGCGGAAGCTAGAGGGGAAAAAATATCTAAGATGCTTGATTATAACCCTTCAGAAGTGTGGGGAGAGTATGATCAGGAGATTAGACAGGAGTATGAGAAGGAATATATTGATGATGTGACTCAAATGTGGGCGAATGACAGAACTCCTACCACTGAAGACTATGCTAGAATTGCCAAGAAAAAGAATAGAATAGAGGGAAACGTAGCTTACTACAACGGTTACAAGGAGAACTTTGAAGCCACAATGAAGACTATGACTGCTGGAGAGGAAGCTAAGTACTACAACAGTAAAGAGGTAAACACATATTTTGGAGGTATATCTCATGATGAAAACGGTAACAAGAGATCAAGGAATGAGCTAACCAACGAAGCTGTAGATGATGTTTACAATCAGAGAGAAATATATAACTCTGGCGAAATATGGAAAGGATTTGTTTCTGAATTTGGGAAAGCTACTTATGATGAATATAGCAGAGAGCATGGCGGCTTAATGAAAAACACCGCAGAGATGTCTAAGATATTTGTTATGGACGGAGATAAACCTGACAGAGATGATGAGGGAAATTTAAAGTTAAAACCGTCAAAAGAAGCTTTTGCAGCAGCAATGGAAGATCCTATGGTTAGTAAACAGATTGAGTTTGCTAAGGAGGATATGATTGAAGAGACTGGGAACGAGAATGTTACAAACTTTGAGGCTTTCCAAGCTAGAATAGGTCTTTATTCTTCTGAAAAAGAGACCTCGTCTCACACAAGAGACTTTAAACCTGCGACTACTAAGCCTCCAAAAAAACAAAACGAAATAGAAAAAGCTAGACTAAGAAAGCTTAAAATAAAAGACATTCAAACTGGAAACAAGGCGGCTATAAATGAGTTGGTGGGAACTAAGAGTGGAAATAGATTTGTGGTAAAAGCTGTATTTAATGATGAAGAAAATGGCATCACCGTTACATATGGAGATGATACGATAGAAACTATACCCTCATCTAACTTCGACAGATTAAACAATTTATATTCAACTATACCCAACCAAGAGAAGGTGTCTAACGAAGCACTATTAAATGCTCCAGAGGCTCCTGAAATATCTAAACCTACAATAGACGAGGTAAGTCTTGAGAAAGATATAAGCACAGTTATAACAGGACCTGTTAAACCTGACGATGTTAACTATATCAAGGGTGGGTTTGAAAAAGGAAAAAAGATTCTAGAATCTATACCTGGAGTAAGCAAAGTAAAATACAAGAAATACAAGTGGGATGAGGAATTTTATACAGGAATAGTTTCTTTAACGATAAATGATATAGAGCAGGATATTAACTTATTCTCCGAAGAGGGGGCTGCGGAAATAAAGGAAATGCTTTTAGAAAGAAAATCAGACAAATACATGACTAACGCACCACAAAAAGGAAACGCAAGATAATATGCCTGACAACAAAAAAATACAACAAGCTCTTTACGATTTTGACGAAACACTCAGAACTAAAGACTACTCTAATGAAGAGTTATTAAGCAAATTTCCTGAGTTTAATAATAGCCAAGAATTATTAGACGCTGCGTTTGATTATTCAGCGACATTAAACTCAGGTAAATATAAAAGTTCTGAAGAATTTAACGATAAATTTCCTGAGTTCTTTGATGTAAAAAAAAAAGAAGAGTCTCAGGATTTTTCTCAAGAACCTGTTCAAGATACTCAAGAAAATTTAGGGCAGCCTACAGAGCTTTCAGAGACACAAACTAGCGTTAATAAGGAGGAAGAGGCTCTATTAAGCTTACATCCTGACGGATTTGAACCATCAGCACAACAAGGACCTCCAGAAGAAGGTGTTGAGTCGGAAGAGGCTTTAGGTGTTATACCTATGACTAAGGCTGAACTTAGAATTAAAATGCTCCGTGATCAACAGGCTGATATGAATAAAAATGCTTTATATGAAGCTAATATTCAGAAAGGGATGTCTAACATAGAGGCTGAAATAACAACTAAATCACAGGAAGGAAAAATAGCTAGGAGAAAAAAATATGACGAGGCTGAAGGAGATTTGAAAAAAACCACTGAATTTTGGAAAGAAAGACTAACCCAAGTTGCAGGAGGAGAGCCATTAAGTTTAGCTATTAAACAAGATAGAGTAGGAATACCCTTATCATTAAAAAAACTTGAGGAATCCAACAAAAAGAAGATAGCAGACCTTATTGATAACCGTGAAACAATGGTATATCGTAATTTCTTGGCTGAAGAAGGAGATGTTGAAGAGGCTGATGCAATAAAAGGATTAGAACAACTTCAAAACAAAATAAAAGCTATCAGTAAATCAAATATGCCTACAAGTGCAAAGAAGAAGAAAATGGCTGAGTACGAGGCTAGAATGTCTTCTGTAACTAAAGGGCTTGAGGATAAAAAAGAGAATAGGGATAACAACATTAATTTTAAGATTTCTTCCCTTTCAATTGATTTGAATGAAGCCGATTCTGAGGAAGACAAGGCTGAAATACAAAGAAAAATAGATATTCTTAAATCTCAAAAGGAGGTTATATTCAAGCCTATTAAAGAGGTTACTAAAGAAATTACAGATGGAGAAGGTGTTGAAAATGTACCTGGAGAAACTCCTCAAGAGAAATTCAATAACTACTATGATGCACTATATCAAGAGTTTGATGACCTTAAAAAGAAAGAGAAAATACAATCATTAATTGGTCAATATGGAACTATTAGTCAGTTAGGGGCGACAGCTAAATCAATCTTTGGCGATGATGAAGAAACAAGTAGGTTCTTTGCTTTACAGCAAAAGCTTGAGAATTTTGCCCCTGTAAGATTATTAAATAAGTATAAAGCAGAAGATGAAGAAGGAGGGGTAAGTGGATTTTTTAAGTCATTCGCAACTTCTTATGGTAATATGCTTACTCCTATAGGTAGACAAACCGACTTAGAGAAAGCTCAAGAATTATACACTACCGTTCAACAAACAGGGGAAGAGGTAGGTAAAGGGATATCTGCTGCCGCTAAGAAAAAAGAGGGTGAAGAAGGTTTTGATAGTCACGGATTGTCAGACCCTGAGTTTTGGGGAAGTACAGGAGGTACTTCCGCAGCTTTAATGCTTCAAATGATGGGTCCTACCGCAGCTTTAAAAGGAACTAAACTTTTAAAATTACTAGATAAAGGAGAAAAGTTAACAACACTTGTTAATAGAAGAAAGTACCTCACAAATCTATCTAATAACAAGAAGATAGGTAAGCTATTTAATAACATCTCTACTAAAGCTATTTCTTTTGGTAAAAAAGCAACCTCGTCAGGGCTATCATACAGTGGTACAGGAATAATTTTTCAAAGAGCAGGGGACGAGGCAAACTATATGTCGGGCATGTATGGTTCAATGGGTGAACAAGCTGTAATAGCACTATTACCACAAGCAAGGAAGTTTACACCTATCTTAAAGAAGATGTTTGGTGAAAATGGCATTCAAAGATTTGTTGCGGCAGTAATAAAAAGAGGGTCTAAAATGACGGGTCGTGGACTTGGTGAAACCTCTGAAGAATTTATGCAAGAAGTTTCTTCTATCCACCGTGAATCTAATGGTGATTTCTTTGAAGAGCTTGAAAACAGATTTGGTACGCTTGAAGAAGCGTCTAAGTTTGTGGTATCAAGTTTTGTTATGGGAGCATTTATGGGTGGAGGAGAAACCACAGGGGGTAAGATGCAGAAAGAAGCAAGTGATAAATTAAACGAATTAAAGAAGACTAACCCTGAACAAGCAGCTATAGTTGGTAAAATTTTAAAAAATATATCAGAAGGAAATTTAGAGGCTATTGATGGGTCTATCGATGAGTCAGTTGATGAACACGGGATGATAGACCCTAAACACCAAGAAGCAAAATACAAGATTGGAGATAAGGATGCGTCTTCTTCAGAGGTGGGGGAATTAATTGATTCTGCTAAGTCAGTTGATGATCTAGGGAATATTGCAATTGAAAATGACGCAGAACTTGAGCAAAAAGTATTAGATAAATTAAACGAATTAAATAGTGAAGACAAAGTTGAACAAACTGTACAAGATGAAACAGCTACAGAAGAAGAGATTGAGCTTGCAAAGAAGGCGGCTAGTGATAAAGCTGTGGACGAGGAGGCAATACCAGTAGAAGAGGTAGAAGTAACTAGAGAAGAAGCTATAAAATCTTTAAAAGAAGCTGCTGAATCAGAGACTAAGAATATGGGTGTAGGAATAACCCCTGATTTAAGCGATGAAAGTATTCTTGAAAGAATGGCTTTACTAACAAAAGAGCGTGACGCTTCAAAAAAATCAGAAGCTAAATCTACTCCCCCAAAAAACATTCAAGAAGAAATATTTTCTAAAGAAAAGGAAGTTAATGAAATTCTATCTAAAGATAATATAAGTAATTCAGATCTCGCAAGAATATCTGAATTGGAGGCTGAGATAGAGGAATCTAATAATAATATTGTTGATGAGGTAAAAAGTGAGAATCCTGATCTAATAAAGAACATAGAAGATTTAAAGGCTGAAAAATCTGGCTTGTATGGAGACCCTTCTTCTGGGGAACAATTGTCTGGCATAGAACTTCAAAAAGCAGGTCAAAGAGAGGTAGAGATAAATAACGAGTTATCCTCATTATTGAAAGAAAAGCACAGTAAAATAAATCAAAAGAGATTAGAAGATAAAAAGAAGAAAACCCTAAAAGGCAATAAATTATTTAATGATCCTGATCCTCAAACAGCTAAAGTGGTGGATGGGTATAAGAAAGAAAAAGGGATAAAGACGGGTCCAGGAGAAAAAATAACATCAGTTGATAAAGACAGGGCTGTAAAGCTTGCTGATGAGTATGAAAATATGAAGGATAACCCTGAAGACCCAGAGGTTCAAGCGGCTTATAATAAAATGGCTGACGAAACGATGGATCAGTACGAGCACATGAAAAAGGCTGGATATAGCGTTGAAATATATGAAGGAAAAGGAGAGCCTTATGCTAGTTCTGGAGACATGATAAAAGATCTTGTTGAAAATAAACATATATATATATTTGGAACAGATACAGGTTTTGGTGAAACAGGTATAACTGATAAAGCTAGATCTGAAAACAAGATGCTACATAATTCAGGGCATGTAGACGTTAACGGAAAAGAATTACTTATAAATGATGTATTTAGAGCTATACATGACTTCTTTGGTCACTCAGAGAGAGGTAATAGTTTCGGAGCTATAGGAGAGGAAAATGCGTGGGATGTTCACGCTAGAATGTTCTCTCCGTTAGCAAGGAGAGCAATGACTACAGAGACAAGAGGTCAAAACTCTTGGGTAAACTTCGGTCCTCAGATGAGGAATAGTGATGGCAGCTTAAAGAAGAAGGGCGATAAAGGCTATTTATCTCCAAGAGAAAGAGCTTTTGCTGAACAAAAGATGGGGCTTCTTCCTGAAGAGTACTCTAAGCTAGATGAAGAACTACAGCTAGAGTCGAAGCCAGAGTCAAAGCTAGAGTCTAGAAATAAAAGAAAAGAAGAAAGAAAAGCTCCAAAAAGCAAGGAAGAGTCTAGAAAACGTAGATTAGCTGAAAGAAAAGGAAAGAAAGACGGTGAAGGACCGAGTACTATAAGGAAACAAAACATTTCCGATGTAGACGGATTAATATCTAAGTCTACTAATAGTGAGCACAAAAAAGCTCTAGGAACTGTTAAAAATATAATAAAAGCTTTAACTAAGATATCTCCAGAAACAAGTGTTGTGCTTCACAGTAATCAAGATAGCTACAAAAAAGCTGTATTAGAAGCGGGAGGAACAGCTAGTGACGCATCTTCTAGAGGGATGTTAGATGTTGGTAATCAGATACATATAAATCTAGAGAAGGTAAATAGCAACACAGTTCTGCATGAGGCGGCTCATATTGTTATGGGGGCGTATCTAAAGAAGAGTCCTAACGCAATAGCTTCATTTAAAAAACAATTAGAAGAAGTTCTTTCAGTAAAAGAGATTAAATCTTTAAATGACTTTGCAAATGAGTATGAAGGTCAAGACACTATAAACGATGAATTTGTAACAGAAGCTCTATCTAGAATTGCTAATGGAGAAATTGTATTAACAAAAGAATCAACAAATAAAATAATAGACTTCTTAAAGAGAATAGCTAAAGCTGTAGGGTTAGACCCTAAAAAGGTTAAATTGACAGGTAAAGAAGATGTTGTCAATTTTGCTAATAAATTGACAGAAGCTTTTAATGAAGGTAAGGCTTTAAGTGTTAATGATGTAAAAGCTATTCAAGAAGGAGGATCTACCGCTATTGCAAGCCCTACAAATATTAAATTACAAGGTATATCAGGAAGAAAGGTAGAGGTTAATAAAGAAGGGCACAGCCTCTCTTTTGTCTCTGAGGCTGATTTGATTGATATAAATGCCCTTGTCTCAGATATTGAGGCTAAAGGAGAAAAGGTTTGGTTCTGGGTTGCAGATCAGTTAGGTAGGGGGATGTATTCTGATAATGTTATTAATGGAGAGCATTATCTCGATGCGGGACCTAGTTTTGCTTTAGATCCAAAAAACAGGTCTAAAAACATTATATGGGCTACAGGTAAGAAAGAAAAAGAGATAAACAATCTAATAGGCAGGTCTGATTACATATTTATTATTAGCGGGAGCCCTCAGAAAAGTAAATTATTTAACTCTACAGTTATAGATCTAGTATCTAAGCGTATTGGGGACTTTACTAAATTCAAAAAAGCTGTATTAAAAGCTTCTCCTATAAAAGAAATGAGAGAGGTTCTTTCTGAGCACGACAGTTGGGATTCATTAAAATCAAGCCCAAACAGAAAGAAATTTCTATTAGCAATAGAAAGCATTAAAGAGAAAAAAGACACTCCTTTAAAAACGGTTCTAGAAAAAAACAACGCATTTGTTGATTTGAATGAGCTAAGAGACGGGTTTTATGCTGATAATGACTTTAAGTTAAATGATGTCATGCTAGTTCTTAAGCCTGAGAAATTCGGGGAAGAGTCTAGTCACTCAACGTATGAAAATGACATTATAGGTGAAGTTGTAGGTGTTCCTGATAAAAAAGTGAATGCATACAATATAATGCCTAAAGATGTTAGGGATAACGTTGAATCGAGAGTTGAGGCAAGAAATGTAATAAGAGAGAAAGAAGGTAAGAAAGCTGTAAAACTAGGCGAATCAGCTAAACAACAGGTTGTAGCTCCTTACGGAATAGGAGTGAAGGGAGTTGAGAATCAAATACTCACTAGAGAGCTGAGGGATAACGGAATAGAGAAAGGAATGAAAACAGCTCCTGTAAGTAAACCTAGGTTCCAGAAAACAGCCAAGAAAGCTAAAAAAGGATCTGATTTAATGCAGGACTTTAGTCAGGTTGGGAGGTTCAATATGAGTAATCACCTTACTGAAGATGCGGAAGGCAATTATTTGTTCTTTCATTATTCTGGCAAAGATTTTAAAGGAGACAAAGTTGATCCAAAGTACTTTGGTAAAAATCCTATAACAAAAGATAAAAGAATGCATAAAGTAAGCTTCTTTTATACAAAGTCTAAGGATAGAGAAGGAATGGTTGGAGAACAAGGAGTGGGGGCTAAAGTTGTTAAAATACCAAAAAACAAAGTATATCCTTTACAGTCTGACCCATTAAAATTTTATGATCAGGCTGAAAAGGAGTTTAGAAAAGACTTTGATTCTGAGTCATTAGCGTTTGCTCCTCACTGGCAAGCATCTTACATAGGAAAAGTGGCGAGGGAGAATGGTTATGATATATTAGTCTCTATATGGAATGGATTGAGTAAGAAGTCTTTAAGAGCTGAGTCTCAAATACCTCAATCATTTACAGAGGGCACACCTAAATTTCAAAAATCAGGGGGCGTAAACGAGGCTAAAGACTATATAAATGATTTAAAAGAGGACGGATTCCTTGAGGAAATAACTCCAGAAGAGATTCAAGAGGATTTACAGGAATTAGGCATAGAGTTAAGTATAGATAAAGTTGCTGAATTAAAAAACAACAGCCTTTCACCTAAAGAGGTTTTTGATAATAAAGCTTTAGAAACTGGTAAAAAGAAGAAGGTTAAGCAGATAGTAGATGAAAATCTAAAAGAAGCTGATAAAGAATACGATGAGTTAAGTAATGAGTTGGCTATAAAAGAAGCTAAAAGAATAGTTAAGGAAAACTCTATAGAAGTTGTAGAGAGCTCTACTTTAGACTTGTCTAATAACATGGATGAGACGTTGAGAACCGTGTTGCTACTTGAGTTAATAAAATACCATGAATACAACAGAAACGATTCTAAAGCAGCTAAATTATGGAAAGTATATAAAACTAGAGGAACTAAAACAGGTCAGGCTTTACAGTCTCTATCTATAGCGGCAAAAGATCCTGAGATAAAAACCAGGAGTATAATAAGAAATGCTAGAGAAGGAAATAGTGATTTTAATGAATCTGAAGGAGAAAACGGCAGCACTAACAAGAAAAATATAGAAGACTCTTTTGGTGAATTAAAAGATATTGCAGCTAAAATAGGTGTGGATGTATCTAATTCTGAGACAGTTGAGAGTTTAGTTGATAAAATCGTAACTAAAAAATTAGGGTCAAAAAGTTCTGAAAAAGTTAAAAAAGCTCAAGCAAACATTAAAAAAGCAAAAGCTAAGAGAAGTAAACTTACAGAAGAGTTCAAGAATAGTAAGAGTGATATGTTTTACTCTTCTATTATTCCTGGACTTACACCTAAAGCTATAGAGTATTTTGGTAATATAGCTAAAACTTACATAGAAGAAGGGGTTGCTAACACGGATATTCTAATCCAGAAACTTAAGGACTTCGCTAAGACAGAGTTCGGGGCTCAAATAAAAGATGAAGATATAGCTAAAATCAAAGACAAGTTTTTCTCTATAGAGGTTGAAGAAACTGTTGAAGCTTATAAGAAGGAAATAAAGAATGTAATAAAAGATCATTATAGCTCGAAAGAAGCTCTACAGAAAGAGTTGTCTCAAAAACTGATAGACAGGCTAGGTCTTACAGAGAAAGAAGCTAAATCAATCGAGAAGGCTGTCAGAAAAGAATTTAAATCAAAAGTGCAGCAGGTTGCTGCTCAAAATCTAGATAACGTTTATAAGAAGACAAATCTTCCTAGAAATCACCCTGCAATTCAAGATGACTATAAAGATGATGTTGATAAAATGATCGAGGCATTTAATCAGGGAGCGTTTTCAGATAGTGATTATAGAGACTTAGTGTCGTCTAAGTTTGGGTATAGAAATCTTACTGACTCAGACATAGAGATGTTAGAAAAATATCTAGACGTTATACAGACGCTTGAGCCAGGAGAGTTTAGGAATAGAAAAATACAAGCTTTAAATAATGAGTTATCTAAGCTGGAAGAAGTGTCTAAATCTGAATTAATTGGAAATACAATTCTTGAAATATTTTACACATCTGTTCTTTCTGGGTTTTCTACAGTTTCAAGAGCTTTAAAAGGAGCCACATTAACGAGTACTTTTAGTAGTATAGCTACAGCAATAACACATCCTATAGCTGCACCTAGAGCTTTTTCTGCAATGTTAGGAGGATTTAATAGGTTTGGATTTGATGGATGGAGACAAGTAATGAAGGATGGTTTCTCTGATGTAGATTTCTTTGACATCAAGCCTTCAGCTCAAGGAGTACTTGATCAGTTAGTCAATAAGAGTTTTTCTCAACACGCTCTCAGCGTTAAAGAGGCTAAAGGAGGTAAAGATAAGGCTGTAGAAAGCGTTAAGGTTCTTGCTAAAATGTTCTTTCAATTACCTGTCTATTCTTATAGGTTTTTAATTGCCAATGATGCCGTGATGAAGGCGGGATTAAGAGAGTTTAATGCTCATATAGAGGCTTATAATAGTGAGTTATTAGCTAATAATGGAAAGAGAGAGAAGGGTTTCTGGAACAATTTAAATAAAAAAATGAGCCTTGATAAGACAAGTGTCTTACAAGCAGAGGTTCAAGCAGCTCAAGAGGTAGAGAAGTTGAGATCTGAAGGGGAAAGTATACCTTTAGGGTACGAGAAAAGAAGAACTCAAGAGATAATAAATCTAAAGAGAGATGCTAAATACGAAAAGAATACAGAAAGAGCTCTTCAACAAGCAAATGAGGCTCTATTAATGACAGACCCTGTAGGAATGTTGGGTAGTTTATATAGAGGTATACAAAAAGGAACAAAGATACAGCCTGGAGACAGCAAGCTCAAGATATTAGGAAAGAGTAGTGCAAGAATGCTGGGGTTCCCATTTATACGTGTAGCTACCAACTATATGAACACGGCTATAGACTACAGCCCTATTGCAGCAATTCCTAGATTAATAAAGAGAAGTATATATGGTGTAAATACAAGAGATGGGAAAAGAGCTTTAACTCCAAGGGAAACTAGAGAGGCACTAGCTAAAATGGCGATAGGAGCTACAGCTACAGCTATGCTTTACTTAACTATGTTTGATAGTGACGATGAAGACAATCTTATTTTAGATCCAGATTCTTGGATAGAGGTGACAGCAGGAGGTCCAGGTAAGTACTATATAGAAGGAAAGTCCGTGAGCCCAGACTACAAAACTTACTCATTTAGAATAAAAAATCCTATAACAGGAGAAATGTCTGATTGGTACAGTTATTTAGATAATCCTCTTGGAGCCATGTTGGCTCCTATGGGAACCATGTCTGACACGGTTAGATTTAAAAACTTTAAAAAAGAAGCTAAAGGAAAGGAAACTAAAGAGGTTGGTAAGATAGATCTAGTGAACCCATTTAATCTATCGAAGTTCTTAACAAGTCAATCTTACTCTCAAGGAATGAAGACGCTTCAGGAGATAGTAGGGTATGGACTAGCTTCTATGACGGGTGACTTGACTGAAGGTCAGAGTGAGTACATGAATCAAAAAATAGTAGATCTTCTTAGTAGACCTGTAAAAGGAATGCTGATGCCAAACTTATATAAGCAATTTTATCAGCAATACAATGCTTATCAAGACAAACCAATGAAACATGCTAGAGGTTACGATAAAATACTGAAAGATATACCTTTACTTGAAAATATAGTAGAAGGAGATGATTATGACATGTTTGGATATCCTATAACTAGAGATTTTGAAATTCCATTAATACCAGATGTATTATTGGATGCAGCAAAAGATGTTAGAAGATACAGAGAGGACAAGCCTGAATGGAAAGTGATATATGACTTCCCTGAAGTAAACCTTGGAGGGTATGTTAAATCACCTAAAGCATTAAAAGAATCAGACATAACAAAGTCAGAGTACTTAAAGGTTTATGGTCAGTTTTTTAGAAAAAATTTCAATAATGGTTTGCGAAACTTAAAACAAAATAGAAAGTATAACGCAATAGAAATACAAAGAATGGTCAATGATATTAAAGGAAAAACAACTAACGAGGCTAAAAGAAGGTTAAAATTAAAATAATAACGTAGTTTTTAAAGAAAAGTTGCATATAATACAATAATTATTATTATCTTGCAAAAAAATTAACAAACCACAAAGAGATATGCCTGAAAACGAAGATAAACTTTTGCAAGATGAAGGTGTTGATTCGTCTTTTTTTGATGATATAGATGAAGAAAACGCTGGAGACCTTATTGATTTAGAAGGAGGGAAAAAAGAGGCTGAAGAAGAGGAGTCCGAAGAGGAAGAGTCCGAAGAGGAAGAGACCGAAGAGGAAGAGACCGAAGAGGAATCTGAAGAGGAAGAGACCGAAGAGGAGTCTGAAGAGGAATCTGAAGAGGAAGAGACCGAAGAGGAGACCGAAGAGGATGACGGAGCATTTTTTGATTCAATATCTGAAGATACAGGATTAGAGATAAATGACAGCGAGGACCTTGTGAATGCGTTGAATGAATTAAGAGAACTGAAAGAGACAGACCCTTTTGAGAGTTTGCCTGAAGAAGTTAAAATGGTAATGGAAGCTGTTAAAAGCGGTGGAGATTATATGCAGAAGCTTAGACTTCTCACAATGAATACAGATAGTATGTCTGAGAAAGAAGTTCTTAGACAAAATTATACAATGGAATTGAGTGATAAAGGCGTAGTTAACGAAAGATTAGCTGCTGCCGAATTTGATCAGTTTTATAAAGAAAAGTATGGTGTTCTGGAAGAACTTAATTCTATGACGGATGAGTTTGACAAGGAGCAGTTTATTGAAGAAAACTCTGACAAGATAGAGCTGGCAAAGTTGAGACTAGAGCAAGACGTAGTTAATGCTAAAGGATCAATTGAAGATTTTAAAAACTCTTCTACTAGTGAAGCCACTTCAGATGAGCCTTCAATGACTGAAGAAGAACGTCAAGAGATACTTAATAACCACTACCGAGAGGTAGAAAATGTTTCGTCTTATTATGATGGAATTGATCTCGCTATAAATGATAACGCTGAAGAGAACTTTCATTTAAAGCCGTCAGAAGAGAGATCAAGTCTTATAAAAGAAACATTGAAAGATCCTAGGGATTTTTTAGAACAGGTTGTTGGAGTAGATCCAATGTCAGGTCAAATATTAGACTACAATGTTTTAGCTAAACTTATAGACTGGACTGAGAGCATTAATGACGTGTCCAAGATTGGGCAATATTATCTTGAAAAACACAACGAAAGAACTGTTGATTCACAGATATCACCAAAGCATAAAAAAGGAACTTCAAACCGCAGAGCGAAGTCCGAAGAAGTTGATCTGAGTATAGACCCAGATTTTTAAATTCAGGCTTCTAGTAATTTTTGTTAAATTAAAAAATATTAGAAAGTATGAGCCAAAATAGTTCAACAGGTACTAATTACACATCGACATATATAGATGGTGAGGTACTATTAAATAAAAGAGATATCTATAAAACGATATTCAACCGATACCGTGAAGATGAAGGTATCGCAGACATGTTATTAAATCTAGGTAAAAAGAGAGTTACAGATAATACTCTGTTCCATCACTTTGAGCATGATTTCTTGATTAATGAAGCAGTTATTGAGGCTGTAGTGGACACTGTCCCTAATCCAGCTCCAACGTTACCAGGAGAGCCATTAACTGTTTTAATTACAAACGATTCTCATCAAGAGGGAGGAACTAAGTCTCCGCTTATTAAAGGTGATTTGGTTCAGGTTTTAGGAATTAAAGCTTTAGTTGTATCAGTAAATAAATCTGTAGTAGAAGATCATGAGTATACAATCAAGCCAGTTGATTCTACTCCAGTTACAGGGGATGATTTTACTCCTCTTTTAGGGTCTTTACCTAATGCTCCAATGAACTGGTACGGTAATGCATTTGCAGACGGAACATTTCATCCTGAGTCTAAGGCTAGAAAACCTATTGAGTCTAACAATGTTACTCAAATCTTTAAGACTAAGTATGAGACTCACGGGTCTGTAGCTGCTAATAAGTCTGAAGTTGAGATCAAAGGAAAGCCTTTTTATTACTTACAAGGTGTTGAGGATGCGTTAGACAGACAAATGTTAGCTGTAAACTACTCTTTGACTTTAGGTAAAAGATCTTCATCATTAGTTGACTCTACTGCTCCTGATGGACCAGGCGATGTTAATACAACTGACGGTTTAGAGGAATCTATCAGAACGAAAGGTATCAATCAAATTTATACTACTTGGGATTACAGTGAATTTGAAAAAATGACTCGTAGTTTGGATGGGCAAAGAGCTCCAGGTGAGTACTGTGCAATGTTAGGTACAGATTTACACATTGATCATGAAAATGAACTTCAAGCTAAAATGGTCAACACGGCTATTGACTACACAATGTTTAATAAGAAAACTGTTGGAGGTAGAGGACAGAAAGGAACTGAGGGTAGAGCTGTTAGTTTTGGGTTTGATTCTTATAGAATGGGAGGAAGAACAATGCATACTAAAAAGTGGGATGCTTTAAACTACAGACCTATTACAGGGTTTGCAGATTCGCCTTACTTAGGTATGGGATTTTGGATGCCTATGAGTACTGTGAAAGATGCTAAAAACGGGAAAGGACTTTATACTGTTCTTTTAAGATACAAGCAAAATGACTTAGGAAGTAGATTCATGAAAGAATTTAGAAGAGGTCAAGACGTTACTGGTAAAGATGCTGTTGAATTTAATCACCAATCAGAGGTAGGATTACAATTAGCAATGGTTAACCAGTTTGTTAGAACTGTGGAGTCTTAATAAAATAAATTCAAATAATAATTGAAAAGGCGTTGATAATTCAACGCCTTTTTTTATATTTGTACTTCTCAAACCCAAAACACAATGGATAAATTTAGTAAAAAACTATTAGAACAAGCCCCTAAGTTTGAAAAGGGGAAGATTTACGTCTTTCAACTAGAAGGATTAAGGAAAGTAAAAGGAGGTATAGTTATCCCAGCAGGTGTAATAATTCCTTCAAGTTACTCTATTTATGATACTGGAGATGGCACGAACAAGACAATCAATATTGTTGATAAGATTGTTCCTGGAACCAAAGGTAAGGACCCTACTATAAAGTTAAAAGATGTAGTCTTTGATAAAAATTTAAAAGGAAAAATTGTTTGTGACGGGAGTAAGCAAAGAGAGAGGGATTTATTCCATTACTTGTACTTCTCACCATTCAACAAAGCTAATAAAGGAAAAGAATTTCATATTCCTTCAAAAGCTGGATATCTATACAAGTATATAGATAATGATAAAATTGAAATAATGTCTGTTGACAAGAAGAAGAAGGCTCTTGCAGCTCAGAATCTTGCGATGACAATTGATGAAGATCAATTAAGAATAATTTGTGAGCAACTAGGTAAAGACAAGAACTCTAAGCCTAAGTTCTTATATAAAGACTCTATGTCTGAGGAAGGATTAAGAATGAGTTTAGTTGCATTTGCAGAAAAAAACCCTGTAAAAGTATTAAGACTTGATGATGAAGTAGATTTAGCTTTAAGAGGTCTTATTAAGGACGCTATTAAAGGTGAGGTGATCTACCATGATAAAGCTTTAGAACAAGCTTCATGGTGCGACACTAGGGAACCAATAGTTGTGGTCCCTTCAGGATCGAGTATGGATAGCATATTAGTAGGATACCTTTTAACTACAGATGGCGACAAGGTAAGAGAGACTATGATGAAGTCTCTTAAAGCTAGAGGTGTTGAAGAATATATGGAAGTATAAAGGATGTGGTTTGGAGTGGGGTTGTTTCTGTGATAAGGACAGCCCCAACTCTTTATAAAAATTATGGCATTAGAATTAAAAATATCAGAAGATAGTTACATTAAGGATACGCATATAGCGACTTTTAATGACGACACAGGTGTTTACAATGTTGCTACTAATATTGGAGGTTACGGAGCTCCAAATCCTGATAGAGCTGGTCTTGCACTAGTTGTGAGCACGGTTAGAGTAAGTGGTCAGATGGAAGTTGTTAAGTGGAGTGATCCTATAAGTGACACTTCGTTTGATTATGATTTCTTTAGTGATGGCGTTTATGATGTTTATTTATGCTCAATACCTTTTGAAGCAGGAGCTTACGATGTAACCCTGATGAGTGAAGGATTTGTATTTTATTCAGTACTAGACGATAAAATTTACAAAGTGGTTGATAAAGAAGGTATTAAAAGTGTAGAGGAAACTAACGATGTAGTGTCTAACTCATTAGATGTTTCTTTAGCATTAAAATATAAAGTTCAGTCTCACGCTGAAACTAAAAGAATTAATATTTTTTGTGAAGATGTTAAGTCTTGTGATGAGAAATTAACTGAGACATATAAGGATGTCTTAAAGTCAATAGATGCGGCAGAATGTTATTTTGAAGAAGGTTTTTACCTGCAATCAGATAAAACGTTGTCATACCTATGTAATATAAGTAAATAACATGAGTATTTGTCCTATAAGTAACGAATATAGATTTACCTTTACAGGGGTTAGAGCAGATGATGGAGGTCAACCTGAAGAGCTCATAGCTACTGTAATTACGTACGGGGCAGAAGGAACTTATGGAGTTGAGCCTTATGATACCCGTGTTGATAATAATTTCACATTTATAGGATTTAATGATGGGGTTTATAATTTAAAATTAACTGGAGGAGTTAGTGGAGTGGTAATGTCTCAAGATTTCTTGGTTGACCATAACGCTAAAACAAGTGTATCTCAGTTAGTTAGAGATGAAGTTGACTCAATGATGTGTGGGGAATGTATTGATGATGAGGCTTATGTATTGTCTAAAGCATTACTATCTTCTTCTGTGGCACTTATAGAATGTGGAATTACAGGGGGGAGTGGAGAGAATATAACCGCTACAGACGCTTTAAATAAAATAGATTTAGTCCTTAAAGGAGGATGTGGAACAAAACTTTGTGCAAGTGGATGTTAATGAATTTATAGCGAGAGCTAACAAGAAAATTAGAATGCTTAGTGCTAAGTTAATTCCAAAAGTTGGTTTTAGTAGCTGTTTATGTGAGGCAAATGACATATTTATGTTATCACAAGCTATTGAGGTTATACAGGACGAGTTAACTACACAAGAATGTATAGATGAAATTTTATCAACACTTGTTAATAAGTATTGCTTAAATGATATAGTATTAATAACGGGAAGCGGTATTGGTACATTTAGAATAGACAACAACGAGGACTGTACAGTCTTCAGAATATATAGTTAATTATGGCTACTAAAATAAAAAAAGAAGACTTATTTGATGATGGAGCAACCATCAATAGCAGAGGTTATAAGAAAAATCTTCTAACTGACGGAGAACCTGATCAATCTTTAGTTGAGAATTGGGCTGAATCTACTGCTTGGAAAACTGAGGATGGAGACAGAGCAACACAGTCTACAGGGGCAGAGCTTGTTGAAAACTTAAAAGGGCTTGTTCAAGTAGGCACTGATGTTGAGGCTAAGGCTAACACAACAGGTTTAGAGGCGACAACAACTAAAGTTCCTCACACAGGTCAATTACCTACAGTAGATGCTACTGATGTACAGTTAATTGATGGTTCATTTCAAGCAGATTTTAATGGTGTTGCTTTAGATGTTGCTGCAGATGCAACTGCTACTAGAAATAATTTTTTAGTAAGCTTAACAAGCGGTTTCATTTCTTTTTTAGCAGGTATTACAGCACAAATTAGCACTAATATTGCTAATATATTAACTAATCTGAATCTTGTAACCGCTTTAGATGTGCGTGTAACTACTAATGAAGGAAATATAACTACTAATGAAGGAAATATAACTACAAATACTAATACTATAAACGACATAACCGCCAACGGAAGTTTGGCTGTAAGAGATTTTACTCTTGGAACACTGCTTCCTCAAGTTAATACGTTAAAGATGTCTACTGATTTTGATGTAGTGGATGAAGGTTCTGGTGTGGCATTAATAAACTTCGTTAAACCTATTCCAGATGCTACTACAACAACATGGGCAAGTTTTTTAGTAAATGCTACTAACATTGAAGTAAGTAGATTAAATGGTACTGGAGATGGTTATAATCTAACTGGTTTTGATGGTTCTATTAGATATATGATTATTGATAAAACATTATTCCTGTCTGTTTCTGCAGCATTAATAATTAATGCTACGGGTAAACAAGCAAGTGGTGAATTAGCTAGAATTAAAATAAAATTAAATAAAAGTCCTATTAATATAATTCCTGCAGGCGGTTCTATATCTACATTTAATGCTAATGGTGGAGGGAGTGTATATTCGTTTGATGTAGCCTCTTCTAATACCAATCAGGAAATTTACAATGTACAAGGTTTACCAATGCCTAGCGGTAACACATCTCTTCCGATAATAGTTAGAGGTATGATAGCAGTTGAAATTCAAAGTTTTTTATAAAATAAATATGGCAAGTTTAAATATAGGTTACGAACCTCACAGAACAATTAGTTTTCCTTTTACATTTACAGGAGACGCAGGATTTGGATTAAATTCAACTGCATCAGTAATAGATAGGAATCCAATTCCTTTTTTAGATGAAGGTGAATATGTATCTGAAGTTTTTTATAGGGTTACTACTCCACTTACATCAGGGGATGCAGCAGGCACTTATTTTAAGATAGGATTAAATGTAGATGATGATGATTGTGTGCTTAATAGTACTACAGGTATAATAAACACTTTAAATGCAGGAGCAACAGGAGATAAGCCTGTTCATGCTTACACAAAATCTATAGCAGATGGTAGGGAACTAATTATGTCTACTGAAGGAACAAATGATATTACGGGTGGAACTATAGAAATAGTTTTAACTATAACTAGAGCTGAACCTATCCCGCCAATACCGCCTGTTATTGATTATCCAGAAGATTAATAAATTAATAGATGCTTATAAATGACATACATATTTTTATAAAGTTCCTTAAGAATCAAGGACAAAATAAGTATCACTCTCCTGAGCAGATTGACGATGCATTTAATCGTGCATCATTAGATTTGTTTAGACAGGAAGAAAAAGTTTTTGAAATTGAGCAAATCATCACGGATACACTTAGACCTTTTAAAGAGAGAGTAGTGTTGTCGGGAGGATCTCCATTTACTTTACCTACAGGTTATAGAAGAGCAACAAATGTATCATTTAATTATAGCAATGAAAAAACAACTTCTGAAACTGATATTTTTGAGTATTGCGATACTAGTTTGTCTGCCGATATGGGCGAAGATGCTGTATCAGGATATGAAAAAGAAATAGATATTCTTCCAGACGGTGATTGGGTAAAGAGAACAGGAAACTTAATAGTAGGACCTACATCTTCTAGCCCAATAGCTAGAGTATATGGAAATAATTTAGAAGTGTTACCTAATAAAGAAGATATAACTCTTTATTATTTAAGACAGCCAATTAAATCTAAGTGGGCGTATACTTATGCAGGAGATGGTAGAACTCCTTTGTTTGATGAAGGTAATAGTGTTGATACAGATTGGACTGAAACATCTCACAATGAACTTATAGAAAAGACTTTAGGATTCTTAGGAATAGCTGTTCGTGATCAAACACTGATACAGTTCGAGCAATCACAAAAGAATAATAATAATGAATAATATAACGCCAAGATATATTGCCCAACAAATTATTCGATTAGTAGAGGCTGGAGATCAATCTAGAGATTCACAGTTAACAGAGAGAGACGTTCTTCCTTTAATAAAACAAACCTCTAGTAGGTTGTTAAGGGACGAGATATATAGATTGAGACAGGACCCTGAAGGGGAAAGAACTATTCCATCTCAATTTATAAAAACATTTAGAAAAATACCTGTTAAAAAGAGAACTTTTGACGGTGTTAACTACATAGATTTACCTGGTGATTATGCAGGGCTGCCTAATAATGAAGGTGTTAGAAGAATAGCTCCTGAAACAAGTAATCCTTACCAAAATAAAGCTATGATCCCTGTTCAACATGAGCAGATGGATATATATGAAGGAATACTTGGTAGCATGCAAAAGCAATGGGTCTACTTCGTTGAAGGAGATAAAGCTATCTTTTATAAGAGATGCGGAGTTACCTTGTGTGAATCAGGGATAAAGTATGTAACAAGTTCTTTAGTTCATGTGAGTGCCAATGTAGACGATGATATGCCTTTGTCTTTACCTTCAGAGTTGCAGATAGATGTAATAAAAAGTGTATTAGATGTGCTTCAAGTAACCTACGGGTTTAGCGAAGTAAAAGATATGTTAAACGATAATAACGCAGACGCAGCATAATATGGCTAATCAAGGAATGGTAAAATTAGACGATATTGTAAGAGAAGCTTTAGCTGACAAAAACTACAGTACTCTACAACATTATCCTAGATATCTAATGTATGCTTTAAGAGCTCACAGAAAGATTAATATAGACTATTCTGAAGAGATCAAAACTGTTGAGTTACCTGTAAGTAAGAGGGGCACGGTTAAATACCCTGACGATTACATAGCTTACAACAAGGTGGCTATGAAAATTGGAGATAGGTTATGGTGTTTAACTAGAGACAATACTATAACAAGTCATACTCCAAATAAATACGAAGGTAATAAACCTTTCTACCAGGATGCAAAAGACAAGATAGGGTCTTATAGATTTTACAACTACTATTCATCTAGCTACAATGGAGGTGATGGATCAGGATATCTTGATTACGTAGACTTAAGAGGGTATGGTTATAATCAGAGAGGTTACTTTACCACCGTAGATAGCTGTAAAGAATTTCAATTAAGTACTGAAACATCTGCAAAAACAATAATTTTAGAGTATATTGCGATGAATTTTAGTCCTGACACAGAAACACTTGTTTCGATTATGGCTCAAGACGTTTATAAGGAATATATTCACTGGCAAGACGCTAGATTTAAGAGTACAGTCTCTATCTCTAAGGTTAGAGAAGAGGAAAGAGAATATTTTGCGGAGTTAGGAAATTATAATATGAGACTTTCAGATCTTTCTTATGAAGGAATAATGGATGTCTTAGCTAGACAGACTACTCTTGCTATTAACGGTTAAGTATGCTAGAAAAGAAATTTATTGGAGGCATCAACACTGATGATGCTGACCGTGACTTAGAAATGTCTGTTAGAGACTGCTTCAACCTTATCCCTCAAGATAAAGGGATGGGAGAGTCTCCTAGAAGAGAAAACTCAAAAGGCAATAAAGTTGTGAGCACGGTTACCAGACCTGCAGGAACCAATAAATCAATAGGTAGATTCACGGATAAAGATGACAGAAGACTTTTTGAGTTTATGTATAACTCAAATGGAGATCATGCCATCTATGTTTACGAGAGAGATGAAGACAGGGAATACACTGTGTTTCAGACAGATAAGTTTAATTGGAATGAAAATTCTAAGATAACAGGTGCTGGGATAATAAAAGACCAATTAGTATTTACAGATACAGAGGAAGAGATAGGTAGTATAGACGTTAAGCGTGGTAAAAACACCTTTGATGTAAATGAAAATAGAGAGTGGGAGCTATTAATTGAAGAGGTTATTAATTCATCTTTTACTATTAACTATACAAATGAAGATTTTTCTGGAGGCAATTATAGTTGGGTAGGATCTGATTTAAACCAACTTGCTCAAGCTATAACTGATAATATTCCAAATGTAACAGCAGAACAATGTGGAAAAACAGTTAAAATAACTGAAAATAGTCCTAGCACGGTTAAATCAATAACTATATCAGGAACCAGTACGGCTACAACAGCACCGATAAACTTTTACCCAACACCTGTTACTAAGCAACAAATATCGTTAATAAAATATCCTTTACCATGTCCTCCAACAGGAGAGTACGGTACAGACACGACTAGACCAGTTAGTTCAGTATATGATGAAGCTTTTCAGTTTTCTATAAGATATATTTACTTCGATGATTCTAGCTCAACTATTAGTCCTTATTCAAAAATAATAGCTAAAAAGGATTGCGGAATTTCTAGCACTAAAATTGGCAACTACATTGAGGTAACTTTCAATGATAATAATTACGATGCTTCTGAATTGATGCTCATAAAAAATGTAGAGGTTTTATTTAGACTGGGTAATATAGGTAATTTTTACAAGGCGGTTACATTGTCTAGAAATGAATTTTTCAGAGGGGCTTATAATTTTTACAATGATGGTAGCTACACAGCTATTAGTGATGCGGAATCCTCAAAGCCTTACGACTTTATACCAAACAAAGCAAATGCACTAGCTATATTAAAGAATCGTTTATTTATAGGAGGTTATACTGAAGGATATGAAACTCCTTGTGTAGATGCAAGTGTAAGTGTAGATATAGAAGACGGGGTAAGTGGAGTTGGAAACACATGGACTATTACGGGGAGAGTCAGGATTGTTAACAACTTTCTTAATTTATCAGAGAGTGTCTTAGACACATTTACTAACCAGCCTATACATAGTATTACAGGAGAGGCAGGGAGAGACAATTGGGTGTACGGAGGTCTGGGAGGAAGATTTTTAGGGGATAATCATGCAGGAGAAGGAGATCATTCTGCTCACATGCAATACATTCCAGAAGGAGGATTTACGGTTTACTTAGCAGGAACAAATTATTTTGGAATATCTAAACAAGTAACAAAAACATATTCTTCACCTGTAGATAATGATGCAGAAGTAGTAAGCGAAGATCCCATAGTCTATAAAACTGACAAGCGAGGGAACCCAGTATTTGGAGGAATGAATAATGAGTTTGGGAGAAGGGCTGTCAGAAGAATAATGGAAGAAGACAATGTATATTCTGAATTTGAGATAAAAGGTATTCCCCCAGGTAAATATATATTAAGGGTAGCTTCTCCTTTATGTGCTAGAACTGAAAACTTAAGGAGTGACACTGATCCATTTTATGATATAAACGGGAATATAAGTGACTGGCAGTCAACATCTGCTAATGTGTTACATATAAATAATGACGCAGACAGGTATAGAACAATTAGACCAGCAGTGCAAGCTTCTCCTGAACAAGAAGTTGTTTTAGAGCTAGATGACACTGGAGGAACTTATGATCTTCACCAAGGAGATAGTAATAAAGCTATTCTTATATCAGATTTTCTTGATTTAGAGTTCTCTTTTGGATTCGCCAGGTCATCTGTTAACCAAGGATACATTGTTGATGCTGAAGAGCTTAGCGAAGAGGGATTTTCTTCATCTTTAAGAATGGAGAGCCAGAAAGTTGGCATTTCTATAGAGTCTTTAATTAACGATGACTTCGAAATAAATCCTGTAGGTAACACAGCTTTATTCACGTTAAAATCAGACCATAATGGATTTCATTGGCTTGCATTTAATGGAGGGTTCTTGTCTACTATTGGGACTAAAGTGATAAGAACCCTTGCTTATAACGGAGGGTTTAAAAACTTAACAAATTTTCCTGTGGTTATTGAGAATGAAAACAATGTTTATGAGATAAAACATTGGAATCAAGAACAATACGAGAATGCAGATATATCTGAAGTATACAACGGAAACATATTAACTGGTACAAAAAGTAAAGATTGGAATAATACAGGGACTACTAATTGGATTATGTACAACTATAATTCAAAAATAAGAGATTACGGAAGGACTATCATTAAGGGTCAAGTGGTTGATAGCAATTCAAATCCTTTAGGAGGGTTATTTACTCAGATAACAGAGACAGGGAGGAGCGAGAAGACTGATAGCGAAGGGTTTTTCAATATAATAACCTATGCAGATGAAGATATTGATCTTAGTGATCCTTTAATAATGACTAGAGAAGGAGATATACTTATAGGTAAAGGAACTAATGCGTGTGTATCTTTTACAGACAAAAAAGTACACTTCTTAGCTTCCCCTATCAATAAGACAGGGTTCAATAATAACAATCCTTACGTAATAAGTGATGTTATAGTGGACGACTTGGTTATCAACACTAGTTCTGCTCATAAAAGAGGAGGAGTGTTTAAGTGGGGTCTGGTTTATTATGACGAAGCACTAAGAAGTTCTTTTGTATCTACTGAGGATGGATTAAGAAAAAGGATACCTTTTACTACTGATGATCTAGGCGTAACACTGCCAGACCAATACGCTTCACCTACATTTAAATATGGGTCTCCAGTAATTAGTTGGGATATAAACAGTCAACCTCCAGAATGGGCTCATTATTATCAGTGGGTAAGAACAAAAGATACAGCTTTTAGAACATTTTTAACTTGGTCTGCAAGTAAGATTTTATATGTAAAAGAGTGGAATTTAGAGAGTAAAGAACCTGTTACAACAACATTTAATAGTAGTACAGCTAATGAGGTTTATATAGACACATCTAATTTCGATCAATATACTAATAAAAATAGTGACGCTCAAATAGGATATAATTTTGCTGTAGGAGATAGATTGATAATTATAAAGAATGACGGGAAATACCTTGAGAACTATGTAGATGTAGAGGTTAAAGGTCAAAGAGGTCAGTATATAATAATAGAGAACCTTGGATCTACTGAAGAACTAAAAGAAGGACTACAATTTCAAGTGTACACTCCTAGGCTACAGAATGAGTCCGATTTATTCTATGAGATAGGAGAGTGCTATAGCGTGCTAAACCCTGGGGAAGAGTCTAGAGAGCATGAAATAACCTCTGGAACATTTGTTAGGGGAGATATCTATTCTGTTGGAAGGAATATTGATATTGACGGAGGAGCTGTAACAGATAACTATGAACACCCAACTATTTCTGATAAAGAGACTGAAAGGTTTAGCGACATAGGAAGAGTTAATGCTGAGAATAAAAATGCTAAAACAAACTATTTCTACTCAAATGTAAGATTTAGTAATCCATTTGTTCAAGACTCTTTTATTAATGGGTTGTCATCTTTTGAAACAGCAAATAAAGAACCTTTACCTTTAGAGAGAGGTCCTATCACGTCAATGATAGGGACTACTAATACAATATTGGTTATACATAAAACAGAATGTACATCTTTATATATAGGAGAAGGATTTTTGTCTACAGCTAATGGAGGAACGGACTTGCTAAGTAAAACTTCAGGAGTAATAGGTGATGAGAGGCTATTAAAAGGAGAGTACGGAACCTTAAACCCTGAGTCTGTAGTCGAATATAATGATGCTATTTATTTCTGGGATCAAAGTAAAGGGGAGATGGTTCGCTATTCAAATGATGGATTAACACCTCTAGGGCTTACTTATAAATACAAGAACAAACTACTTGAAATACAGGAGTTTAAGAAACAGAACACGGTTAATAGTATAGATAATTCTGTCTACGGAGGCTTTAATCCTTTATTAGACATGGCTATAATGTCATTTAAAAATGTGAACGGAGAAGACATAACAATATCTTTCCATGAAAGAAATGACGCTTTCATGACTAGATTTGCGTTCTCTCCAGACTCATATGGATACATAGACTCGAAACTATACTCAATGAAGGATGGAGTTTTATACGAGCATGATGTGGACGGTGTTCCTAGAAACAACTTCTACGGAGTTCAATATAAATCTAGTGCCCACATAGTTTCAGCAGATCATTTAGAGAGACTTTACAACACTATAGGAATTAGTTCAAATGACGCTTGGAGTATGACTAAGATGTTCAATAAGAACGGGCAAGATAGCGACCTTTTAAAGACTGATTTTGTAAATAGAGACGGAATGTATTATGCGGATGTTTTAAGAGATAAGAACACTGCTCTAGACACCTTACTGCCTACTCAAATACCAATAATACACGGTAAAGAAATGAGAAGTCAAGTAATGGAGGTTATCATAGAGAATGACAATCCAGAGAAGACTGAGATAGATTTTATAGTCCTAGGAATCCAAGAATCCCCAGGACATCTTATAAACGAATAAAGTTATTATTTAGGTATTCCAATTTTAGAAGAAGGTTTCTTTCCGCCAGGAAGATTACCTAAAACTCCTCCTAAAGCTTTAGCCCCTTTATCTCCTCCTGCTAATTTAGCTCCAGCAGCTATCATTCCTTTAGCTCCTTCCATCTTATTAGCAGCAGCAGCATCAAGGAGACCCTTCTTCTCCGCAACCCTTTCATCTCTAGCCGCAACCTTGTCATTAAAAACAACGTCCCTCTCTTTAGATTGAGCTGTTCTAGCGGCAGCTAACTCCTTCATAAGACTTCCCTTTCTGGTCGATTCATCTGTAGCGATATCTCGCTCTGTTTGCCCTGCGGCTTGGTTACTAGCGGTTATAGCTGAAAGAACTCCTCCTCCATCATTAGAAGCTGTTTTTGCTTGCGTAACAGTAGAAGCAACGCCTTGTTGTACATTTTCTCTAGCTCTAGAAGAGGCAGCGTCTGGAGCATAAGCAGAATTTCTAGCAGTAGCAGTATTACGTAATACCTCTTCGTTCATTGTTTTATTTATCCTGTCATCATTAATTTTTTTAGCCTTAGCTTTTTGCTTAAGCCCTTTAACAAACTTAGCTCCGCTAGTAGCTAAAGCTCCTGCCTTAGATATAACAGCTCCAGCCCCTCGTAAAGGGAGTACAGATATAGGACTAAATAACCCTAACTTTATTAATATTTCTGATAATTTATCCATTTTGATTATTTTTTTCTTGATTAAGCGATTTTAAAACTTCGATATTCTCTTTAGATTTCGTTAAATTTCCTGTTTCAGCGATCTTGTAATCACCTTTTATATTACTAACATTAGATTGAAGCTCATTTTCAAGTTGATACTTAAGTTTAAGCGTCTCTCTCTCTTGTTCTCCTTCTAATTGAATAGTCATTTTTTTCTCTTGCTCTAACTGCATAGCTAAATCATTAGCCATCTGAGCAGATTCTTGTTGAGCCTGAGCATTCATTTGAATGTCAGCCTCTTTTCTAGCATCATCAACCTTTCTCTTTTCTATAACAGCGTACTTAAGGTAAGACTTAGCTAATTTAAGGTTTTTAAGGTCCTCTACGGCAGCAGCGTGATCAATAGTGATCTGATCCCTATCTAAAGCTTTTTCCAGCCTCATATAGAATCTCTGCCAGTCTTCTGGAGCAGGTCTAGCTTCAATTTTTAATCCGTAGTCATGTTTAGTTAAACCATTATCACTCATTAAAAATCCAACAGAATTAGATCCAAAGACTTTATTAAAAGTAGGCATTTGAACACCTGATTTAACAGCTAAAACATGTTTGTTAGCCAAACTCTTAGCTACATTTAAGAATATACTTTCGTCAGCGTCATAGATATAGTCAATAGCTGTCTCTGAAGCCATTATTTGCATTTCAGTAGTAGCCTTACCTGAATCTTGATGTAGGTTACCCCCTGACATAGCACGGTTAACCCCAATGATATCATCAAGCTCTTCTAATGAATATCTCATTAGATCCATAATCTTAACTACATCATTAGCCATCCCGTTCTCCATCTCTTTTATAGGAGTATTATTCGTTCCAGGCTGAGTTCTTCCTCCACTATTTCTAACCATTACCCCTTTCTGCTTATAGAAATCAATCTTTTCCATGTCAGTCATTTCCTTCTTGTTGTTTCCAAGGAACTTAGCTTGAGATAGTTGGTATAAGTCAATTTCAATACCTTTAGGTACTGCAGAAGCCACCATGTGCTGTAGCTTTAAGTTGTAGGACTGTAGATTATCTAATACAGGCATCATTTGCTTCACGGTTGAAAAAACCTCTCCTGTATATATATTTGGAGCATAAATCTTATAACCTAAGTTAGACCCCCCAAAGACTTCCATCATACTAGCTCTTTTAGACTTTCTTTTGTAGTTGAAAGGTCTAATGTCAGAGCCAACAATCCAATAACCTATATACGTAGAAGTAAAAGGAGTTCTCTTTATTTTTCTAGCATGAGGGTTCTTACTTTTGTCTCTGCCGCTACCATACTTTTTATCAAATTTCTTTTGTTCTTTACTAGATCTATAATAGTCGTAATCTTGCTCTTTAAACCTTCTGTTACCATCAGTATCAACCTTACTCAGGTGAACTAATTCATCATGTGTTTCAAATTCAAATCGAAGAACTTTAATTTTTTCTACATCACTAGATTCTCTCGTTCTAGAGTTTTCGCTTTCATCATTATATCTTCGATCTCTATCACTAGAGTGAGCAAATTCATCTGCAATTCTCTCATACTCTTCATTAGTATAAAAGTCTCCAGCCATTCTTTTTAGTTCGGAAATAGTGTAGTTCTCAGTGTGACCTCCATAATTTATATTAGAGAAGTCAGGAATTTCGGAGTAAGGTAAGTATATCTCTTCAATAGGTATTCTTTTAGCTACAGGCATTCCGTAAGCATCATCATCTACCAAAGCACAACACACGCCTAAAACAAATGTGTCAAAAACAAGTTGCTTTCTTAATTCGTTAAAGTTATTTCTTTCAAAATGAAATTCAAGACCTAATTCTAGTTCAACTTCACTTTGCATTTTCATCCCTGTCTGAGACATCATCTCTACATCTTCTATTTTTTCAGGAAGATTGTTAGGGTCCATGCCTTTAGGAGTCAAGTCTTGACCCATCTCCCCACTCATCTTTTGCACCCATTCTTTGTCATTGACATAGGCGGTAGCTCTAGCTTTGAGGTCTCTTTTTGCGTCCGTTGCTAATTTATCTATAGCCTCTACTATAGGATCGTACTGGCGATTAGTAACTTTAGACACTACAACGTTAATTTTTTTAGTAGCGTAATTTCTTATTCCCCACCTAATAGCTGGTAGTGCTGAACTCTTAATGTTTTTAGGATTAATACCTAGTAAAGGTTTGTATTGATTTTGATCTTGCTTACCAAGAGCATAATCCATATAAGTTCTGAATACATCATTGTCATTATTAAACAATGCCCCTCCATTTCCATTCCTATTACTGTTGTAATATATAGCTTTAGCCCATTTTAAACCATACTCATTACTCTCTTTCTCTTTAGGAGAAACAAGTTCGTCTGGGAAAGCCCACTGCTTATTGTTTTCGTAATTCACTGAATTTTATGGTATTGGTTATCAATATACATACAAATATATAAAAAAAAGTAATATAAATGATTACCCTCTAGATCTTAATACAGATAAGAGAATAATAATAATTAAAATTAAGACCCAAAACCAGTAGTTTTTCCATGCTGGCTGTTTAATTATATTAGGGTTGAGAGTGGTCTCTGACTTAACATAAGCAACATTTATCTCTTTAATAGTGTTTTTGTAAAAGAATTTGCCGTCACTGATCATAAAAGTAAAATGCATGACACTATCTTCATAAACATAAGTAGTATCTTTAAGGACGTTTTTAATTATCTCATTCCTAACGTAACGTATCTTTTCTATAGTTATAGTGCTATCATCAGATAGAAATTCATAAAGGATTTTATCTACAAATGACGTGTCATGCACAGCAATAAAAGATGTGTCTACCGTATGTTCCACTATAGTGATAGTATCGTGAGTGGTAGTAGTTAAACTATCCATTAGCTCAGGATAAACAGTAACTATTTTATTGAGACCGTCCGCATGCTTTTCAAGCTTACGAGAAGCTTTCTTTATCTTATTAGGCACTCTAGTTGACACACATGACAATATGATCACGGATAAACTTAATATAAGTATAGTAGTTAGTTTATTCCTTTTCATCTTCTTTTTGTGATTTTGTAAAAAAATAACTAAATAAAGATATCACTACTCCTTCTATTATTCCCATTAAATGAATAAACATTTTATTATCTCTTACAGAGGATATATATATTACTGAATATACTGTTATAAGAAACACTACTAAAGCAGTAATTCCTGAACTAAGCATTAACAAATTTTCTACTTGCTTTCGTGTCATAACTTAATGATTGTGTGAGTCTGAACTATTTATATCTGGAATCCATTGATGAACTCCTTTCATATTCTGAATATATATGTGACATTTAACTTTATCACCATTTTTTAATTTTACACCTTTACCTTTCTTTTTAATA
>TARA_R110002126_G_scaffold10527_4_pt1 | contig 49522 bp, 43 predicted proteins | sample TARA_R110002126 | Tara Oceans TARA_R110002126 (sample SAMEA4397536) | marine metagenome | biome: Polar Biome; feature: [DCM] deep chlorophyll maximum layer (ENVO:01000326); material: water (ENVO:00002006), including particulate matter (ENVO:01000060) such as... | depth 30 m | reverse complement strand
CTCCTAAGGGGCAGGTTATTGGTTCGAATCCAATCGGGGTCACCAAAAACAGGACCTATTTAAATACTGCCGCTCAAAAGTCAGAAAAGACCCGCGAAATCATTCGATCGGGGCGTAAATCATACGACTGCTCAAATCCGTATGTAAAAATGGTGAGCCCGTCCGGGTTCGAACCGGAGACCTACTGATTAAAAGTCAGTTGCTCTACCAACTGAGCTACAGGCCCACTAGGCGGCTTACTAGAAAGGTGGGGCGGTGGGGTCAAGCCCTTAACGTACGAAATTTTCCGCACATGCTGGATAAGTTTCATTCGCCACGTTATATGCGCCAAATGAGCACTGATATGACCAACGGTTTGCCCTTTATGAAGATGCATGGGCTGGGAAACGACTTTGTCGTGCTGGATGCGCGCGAGTCGGGTGGGGATTCGTTTTCCGTCACACCCGCCCTGGCCAAAGCCATCGGGCATCGGCATTTTGGTGTGGGCTTCGATCAGCTCGCGGTTATTTCGAACGGCAACGGCGATGCGCACCTGACTTTCTATAATTCGGATGGCTCAATCGCAGGGGCATGTGGCAATGCAACCCGCTGTATTGCGCGGTTCCTGATGGACGAGACGGGAAAATCGGCACTGCACCTGACAACCGATCGCGGTGATCTGGCAGCGCGCGACATGGGCGATCGTGTGACATCGGTGAACATGGGCCAGCCCCAGCTCGAGTGGCAGGATATCCCCCTTGCCCACGCAATAGATACATTGGCGCTGCCGATTGAGGGCGCACCAACGGCGACCGGTATGGGCAACCCGCATTGCACGTTCTTTGTGGATGACGTCGCAGCCATTGATCTGGCCAGTTTTGGCCCCGAGATCGAACATCACCCGCTGTATCCCGAACGCACCAACGTACAGGTCGCGCAGATTGTCGGGCCCGACCACATCCGCATGCGCGTCTGGGAGCGGGGCGTTGGGATCACGCTGGCCTCCGGGTCGTCTAGCTGCGCTACGGCTGTTGCCGCGGCCCGTAGGGGCCTTACAGGGCGCAAGGTACGCATCGACCTTGATGGCGGTACGCTGAACATTGACTGGCGCGAGGATGGCGTTTGGATGACGGGGCCCACCGCGCATGTTTTCAACGGCACCCTGACCCCCGCATTTCTGGATAGCCTGAAATGACTGCGCCTATTTTCTCAAACCACGGTTGCCGCCTGAACGCCTATGAAACTGAGGCTATGAAAGACCTTGCCCAACAGGCCGGGCTCGAAAATGCGGTCATCATCAACACCTGTGCAGTGACGGCCGAGGCCGTGCGCAAGGCCCGCCAAGATATCCGCAAGCTGCGCAAAGCCAACCCCGACGCTCGGCTAATCGTCACCGGATGCGCGGCCCAGACCGAGCCTGAGACCTTTACCAAGATGGCCGAAGTTGACGCTGTCATTGGCAACACCGAAAAGATGGTCGGCGCGACGTGGCAAGGGCTGGCCGCCGATTTCATTGGCGAAACAGAGGCCGTGCAGGTCGATGACATCATGTCGGTGACGGAAACAGCCGGCCATCTGATTGACGGTTTCGGCACACGCAGCCGTGCCTATGTTCAGGTGCAAAACGGCTGTGATCATCGCTGTACCTTCTGCATCATCCCCTTTGGGCGCGGCAATTCACGGTCTGTCGCAGCAGGTGTCGTCGTCGATCAGATCAAGCGGTTGGTGGACAAAGGGTTCAACGAGGTCGTGCTAACCGGCGTGGACCTGACAAGTTGGGGTGCTGATTTACCATCAGAGCCAAAGCTGGGCGATCTGGTCATGCGCATTTTGCGGCTCGTGCCCGATCTGCCACGCCTGCGAATCAGCTCGATCGATTCGATCGAGGTGGATGACAACCTGATGCAGGCCATTGCGACAGAGCCACGGTTGATGCCGCATCTGCACCTCAGCCTGCAACATGGGGATGATATGATCCTCAAACGGATGAAACGGCGCCATTTGCGCGACGATGCGATCCGGTTTACCGAAGATGCCCGCAAACTGCGCCCCGACATGACCTTTGGTGCGGATATTATCGCGGGTTTTCCGACCGAAACCGATGCGATGTTCGCGAACTCCCTCAAGTTGGTCGACGAATGCGATCTGACGTGGCTGCATGTGTTTCCCTACTCTGCCCGGCAAGGCACCCCGGCGGCGCGGATGCCTGCGGTGAACGGCGCGGTGATCAAAGCCCGTGCAGCACAGCTGCGCGAGGCCGGCGCGCAGCAAGTGGCCAAGCATCTGAATGCACAGCAGGGTATCGATCACCGTATTCTGATGGAAAGCACCATCATGGGCCGGACTGAACAATTCACCGAAGTCCATTTTGCCCAAGCGCAGGTCGAGGGCAGTGTCGTCGCGGCGAAAATCACGGGTCACGACGAAACACGTCTACTGGTCGGCTGATCACATTTACCCCTCTTAAACGAGAGCCTACGATTGCGTTTTCGCGTGGGTATGTAGAAGGTTGCGAAAATACCCGCACTTCGGACAAGATGGACACCAGACATTGCCTCATTCCTCTCCCCAAAATCTTAAGCGCCTGATTGAAAACGGATTTCTCTCGAACGCTTCCGACGTGCTGAAGCAATTGATGGATGAGCTGGCGACCGAAAAGAAACTGGCAAAGGGCGAAGTTCTGTTCGAGCAGGGGGATCCCGGCGAAACGCTCTATGCAATTGGCAGCGGCGTGCTGGAATTTAGCGTATTGTCGCCCGATGGTCGCAAGCTGATCCTTGATGTGATGCAGGAAGGCGCGATTTTCGGTGAAATTGCATTGTTTTCCCCGGGGCCCCGGACCGCGACAGTTATTGCCCTTGAGGCAGCAACCGTATGGGGGATCAAAAACGCCGATGTCTTGGCGTCGCTGAACGAACGCCCCGAACTGGGGGTCGATATGATCCAGCTTGCAGGGCGGCGCATGCGTTGGATGGGACAACAACTGCGGGATCAGGTTTTTCTGCCGTTGCCGATGCGACTGGCGCAAAAGATACTGTATCTTGTCAAACACAACGGCGCGCAGGATGACGTACTCAAACTGTCTCAGGCGGAACTGGCCGAATTTATCGGTGTCAGCAGAGAATCGGTATCCAAGACCCTCGCCATTTGGAAGCGTGACGGTGTGATTGATCTAGGCCGTGGAACCTTGCGTATTCTTGAGAAAGAAAACCTTAAAAAAATCGCCGAGTCCGAAACTATCTAACGGCTATGTGATCAAGATCACAGACTCGAGAGCGCGCATTTACTATTTATTAACGTATTGAAAATCAGGGACAACGATAAGATCCATTCTTCTAGTCAGGATGGAGTTGGCCCGATTTAGAGACAGAGGGACAGGGTTCGGCCAAGGTAGTTACCCACCTTAGCCACGGCGTTCAATTGATCTGGACGCCTGCTCTTCTCTCTCTTTTTAAACTACCAACTTGTTTGTGCTACTTAAGAAGTCTCCCCACTTCGCACAAATGCAAAAGCCTTCTGGATCAGTCCCGATCCAGAAGGCTTTACTTTTCGTGGTAGAAAGACTGACGGATCAGTCTTTCTTATACTTTACCGGTGCCCAAAGACGCTTGTTGGTCAAATACAGCAGGACCGATAGAAGCGTCAGAAAGATCACGCCGGCGAAACCTGCCTGCTTGCGCGCCATCATCTTTGGCTCGGCTGTCCACATCAGGAATGCAGCAACGTCCATTGCCTCGTGGTGCAGGTCCGATTCGTGACCATCAGCATATTCAACGTCGTCGCCATAAAGCGGCTGCGCCATTGCAATCCAGCTGCCCTCGACCATGGAATGACCATGCTCGTCTTTGCACGAGTCAGGGATGCCACCGTTCGCGAACGCTTTGTTATACGAACCCGGGAAATCCTCGGGCGCGCATTCTGGCGTTTCTTCGTAGCCAACCATCAAAGACGCGATGTATTCCGTGCCGCCGATGCCTTTGAAGAACTGGTTGATACCCAAGCCATACGGGCCATGAAAACCCGCACGTTTTTTCGCCATCAGGCTCAGGTCAGGCGCGTTATCAAGCGCCGACGCGGGGAAGTGGTCAACCGGTGTGGCCGGACGAAAATCGTCAAGCTCAGCGTCGAATACTTCGTAGCGTTCCGAATAGGCGCGCACCTGATCTTCTGGAAGATGTGGGCCGCCGTCATCACCCAATGTCCGCAACGGTACGAATTTCAGACCGTGGCACGCGGAACAAACTTCGGTGTAGATCTGAAGACCACGCTGAAGCTGGTTGGTATCGTAGGCCCCAAACGGGCCTTCGAAAGAGAAGTCGAAGTCTTCGACATGTGCTGCACCACCCGCCGCGAAAGCAGCAGACCCAGTAAGGCCCAGGGCGACAACAGCCGATATGAAAGTTTTCTTGATCATTGTCATGGTCCTTACTCTGCTGGGTTGGCCAGCGTCTTGGTGCCGCCAGTTTTCGCGTCATAGTGGGACGAAAAGTCGGCTTCGATGGTCTCGGGCTGCGCCGATGGCTTCTCGATCACGCCGAGCAGCGGCATGATGACCAGGAAGTAACCGAACCAATAGGCCGAAGCGATCAACGAAAGGCTTGCATATGGTTCTTCGGCAGGCATGGCACCCAGCCACATCAGCGCAAAGAAATCGACGACCAACAGGGCAAACCACCACTTGAACATCGGACGATACCGGCCCGAACGAACGCTTGATGTGTCCAGCCAAGGTACCAATGCCATCACGATAATCGCACCGAACATCGCCAACACACCAAAGAACTTGGCGTCGATGATGCCGCCGGTCACGAAGGACGCGATCTGAACAACCCATACTTCAGCAGTAAAGGCGCGCAGAATGGCGTAGAACGGCAGGAAGTACCATTCTGGAACGATGTGCGCAGGTGTCGAAAGCGGGTTCGCTTCGATGTAGTTGTCGGGGTGGCCAAGATAGTTTGGCATGAAGCCGACGATCGCAAAGAAGATAACCAGGATCACGGCCAGCGCGAAAAGGTCTTTCATCACAAAGTATGGCCAGAAGGGCAGTGTGTCTTTCTCTGCTTCTTCTTTCGAACCGCGACGAACCTCAACACCGGTTGGGTTGTTGTTGCCAGTCGTGTGGAACGCCCAGATGTGCACGATAACCAGACCCGCAATTACAAACGGGAACAGGTAGTGAAGGCTGAAGAAACGGTTCAGTGTTGCGTTATCAACCGCTGGCCCCCCCAAAAGCAGGGTTTGGATCGCTTCGCCGACGAACGGCACAGCGCCGAACAGGCCGGTGATAACAGTCGCACCCCAGAAGGACATCTGGCCCCATGGCAGAACGTAGCCCATGAACGCCGTACCCATCATCAACAGATAGATCAGCATGCCGATGATCCACGTGACCTCGCGTGGTGCCTTATAGGAACCGTAGTACAGGCCGCGGAAGATGTGAGCATATACAGCGATAAAGAACAGCGAAGCGCCGTTTGCGTGCATATAACGCAGCATATAGCCGCCATTCACGTTACGCATGATGTGTTCAACCGAGGCAAACGCCTGATCGACATGCGGTGTATAGTGCATTGCCAGAACGATGCCGGTAATGATTTGCAGCGCCAGACAGAACGTCAGAACGATGCCCCAGATCCACATCCAGTTCAGGTTCTTGGGTGTCGGGATCATCAATGTGTCATACAGCAGCCCAACAACCGGCAGGCGGCTGTGCAGCCACTTTTCACCGTTTGATTTTGGCTCGTAATGGTCGTGAGGAATTCCAGCCATTCTAGTTCTCCCTTAACCCAGTTTGATCGTGGTTTCGTCCACGAATTCTGCAATTGGCACCGGCAGGTTGCGTGGTGCTGGACCTTTGCGGATACGACCCGCAGTATCATAGTGCGAGCCGTGGCATGGGCAGAACCAGCCGCCAAAGTCGCCCGCGTCACCCAAAGGCACACAGCCAAGGTGCGTACATACGCCCATCATGACCAGCCAGTCTTCCTTGCCAACCATTGCGCGGTTTTCATCTGTTGCAGGCGAACCCGCTGCAATGTTGGCGTTTTCTGCGCCGGGATCGGGCAGTTCAGACATTTCGACTTCGCGTGCTTTGGCGATTTCGTCTTCGGTGCGGCGGCGGATAAAGACAGGCTTACCCAACCATTTAACCGTCAACTGTGTGCCCGGTTCGACCGCGGAAACATCAACGCGGATAGACGACAGCGCCTTCACATCTGCGGATGGGTTCATTTGATTGACCAAAGGCCAGACTGCTGCGCCAACGGCAACTGCACCTGTACCTGCCGTGGCGTAGTAGAGGAAATCCCTCCGGGTGCCTGCGTGATCTTCTGCTTGGGACACGGGTTAACTCCAAATCGAGGGCCAAAAGGCCATTAATCCAAGGGGCGGCGAAAACTCGCCTCCCGTCGTTCTGTTGTTTACTAGCCTTATGGGCTGCGCACGTCCAGATGCCTTTGACGTGCAAACCGTCACAGCTGGGGTTTCAATGGGCCTAAAACCCTGAAATTTTACTAATTTACCCAGCAGGCGGCACGGTTCCCTGCATTGAGGCGCGCGAATCAAAGTTTTTTGCCCAGTTCGCAAGTGCATCATTCCCCTTGCGCCAATTCCGGGCGTCATGTCGGAAATCAAGATAGGCAAGCGCGCAACCCACAGCGATTTGCCCCATGTCCAGCGGGCCGGACAGATGACTAACCCAGCGGCTGTTCAGCACCGCGACGGCACGTTCGATTTTACCCCATTGGCCTTCGATCCATTCGGGCATCCGCTTGTCTTCGGGGCGCAACCGGCCCTCGTACACCATCAATAACGCCGCATCCAAAATCCCGTCTGCCGTGGCTTCAAGCGTCAGAGTATCCCAGCGGCGCGGGCCGGACGGGTACAGCTTGCCACCCGCACGGTCATCCAGATAGGCGCAAATCACCCGGCTATCATAAAGTGTCGGCCCTTCGTTGCGCTCTAGCGCGGGCACCTTGGTCAGCGGGTTTTTGGACAGCAACGCCGCGTCAGGAGACAAAGGCGTGGTATGCATCGTCTCAAGCGTCACATCATCGATCTGGCCGGTTTCATGCAGCAATACCATGACCTTGCGGACATAGGGCGACGTCGGGGAATAATAGAGCTTCATCGTGGTCTCCTCCAAGAGTTACGCCAATATCACTGGCAACGCATCCCGGCGCAATCACTTGTTTCTTAGCCACCAATGGCCGCGCGCATCATCTGGGCGATGATATCCGTCTCGGCACCGAATCCATGTGACGCCACCCCGTCAGCGGCTGCCAAACGCACCGCGTCCGCCTTGTTCTGGCTTAGCTTCCATGTGCCGTCCACGCCCGTGATGGTCATCCGACAGGGGACAATCATCCGCATCAGCTTGGTCATCGTCTCGTCTTGCATCTTGTCCGTCGTCCAGGGCTTCTTGGGCAGCAGCCTGTTCTCGTAAGCCGCCGATTGGCGGTCCAGCAAGTCCAGCAGTTCGTCTGCGGGTCGCAATTCCAGAAGACCGGTCAAATGCACCGACACATAATTCCAGGTCGGGACCTGATCATCGACCTTGTACCAGTCGGGCGAGATATATGTATCGCCCCCGATAACGGCCAGTTTCACCTTAATCGGTTCCGCCAGCGCCCGCGCGATGGGATTCGAGCGCACCAAATGCAGGTCAGCGATATCGCCCGCATCATTCAGCAAAAACGGCACATGCGACATCAACGGCCCCGCGTCCCCATTCGCGGCAAGCACACCAAACCCCCGCTCGCGGGCAAAGGCGATGTTTTTGGCGGTGTCGGCATCATGATAGACTGGATTGGGGTGCATGGGACGATGACTTTCTTACAAGATCACTTTTGGTATTGCAGACCCGCCCCCACCTTGGCAACTTGCACGCATTCTCAGGGCGGGGTGTAATTCCCCACCGGCGGTATGTGGCCTTGCGTCACGAGCCCGCGAGCGCGACGGCCCCATCGGGGCGGTTGGTCAGCAGATCTGGTGAGATGCCAGAGCCGACGGTCATAGTCCGGATGAAAGAGAATGCGTTTGTTGCGGTCCTCGTATGGGGCCGTGCGCAACCGTGATCGCCTTGGGTGACTTGTGTCGCTGACGTTAAAAAGGAGATCACTATGACACACACCCGCTACGCCTTTATCAAAGCCCGCTGGCATGCCGATATCGTGGATCGTGCTTATGACGGCTTTTCTGAAACCATCCCAGCTGCGCAGATCGACGTCGTCGATGTGCCCGGCGCATTCGAGATGCCTTTGATGGCACAAACGCTGGCAAAGTCAGGGAAATATGATGCGATCATCTGCGCGGCTTTTGTCGTGGATGGCGGCATCTATCGCCACGATTTTGTTGCGTCTGCCGTTGTCGATGGCCTGATGCGCGTGGGTTTGGATACCGGGGTACCGATCCTGTCCGTGTCGCTGACACCACATCATTATCAGGAAACCGACCACCACAACGCAATCTACCGCGCGCATTTTGTGGAAAAGGGCCGCGAGGCCGCGTCGGCTGCCCTTGGCATTGTCGCCGCACGTCAGTTGCTAGACGCCTAAAGCCAGCGCGGGCCTGCGTGTCAGGCCCGCTGCGCCGCAATGCTGGCGATGCCCAGCACATCTAGCACTTTGGCTTCGATCTGTTCGGCATTCATACCAGCCACCGCGTACATATCCGCCGGGCTCGCCTGATCGATAAAGATATCAGGCAGCACCATCGACCGGTATTTCAGCCCTTGGTCAAACACGCCTTCATCGCTCAGCAGTTGCGCGACGTGGCTGCCAAAGCCGCCAACGGCACCTTCTTCAATCGTAATCAGCGCCTCGTGATCGGCTGCAAGCGTCAGAATCATGTCGCGGTCCAATGGCTTGGCAAAACGAGCATCTGCAATCGTCGGTGTGATCCCCTTGGCGCGCAGTGCTTCGGCGGCCTTTTCGACCTCTGCCAGACGGGTCCCGAATGACAGCAGCGCCACGCGCTTTCCCTCTGCGATAATCCTGCCTTTACCGATTTCCAACGGCACACCGCGCTCAGGCATGTCGACGCCGTTACCCTCGCCACGGGGGAAACGGAACGCAATCGGCCCGTCATCATGCGCAGCAGCAGTGGCAACCATATGCACCAACTCGGCCTCGTCCGCGGCGGCCATCACGACCATGCCCGGCAAGTTCGCCATAAACGCCACATCGAAAGCCCCGGCATGGGTCGCGCCATCGGCCCCGACCAGTCCCGCGCGGTCGATCGCAAACCGCACCGGCAAACGCTGGATCGCAACATCATGCACAACCTGATCATAGCCGCGCTGCAAAAACGTGGAATACATGGTGCAGAACGGTTTCATTCCGCCAGCAGCCAGTGCGGCCGAAAACGTCACGCCGTGTTGTTCGGCAATACCAACGTCAAAACACCGGCTTGGATAACGTTCAGCAAACAGGTTCAGCCCCGTGCCATCCGGCATGGCTGCCGTCACCGCACAAATCTTGTCGTCCTTTGCCGCCTCCGCGATCAGGCTGTCCGCAAACACCCGCGTATAGCTGGGCGCATTCGACGGTGCTTTCTTCTGCTCGCCAGTCAAGACATTGAACTTGGCCGTGGCATGCCCCTTGTCGCGGGCAGCCTCGGCGGGTCCGTAACCCTTACCCTTTTTGGTAATGACATGGATCAGGGTCGGCCCCGTCGCCCGCGCCTTGACCGTGCGCAGCACCGGTAACAACTGGTTCAGATCATGCCCGTCGATTGGCCCCAAATAGGAAAAGCCCAACTGTTCGAACAAGGTCCCGCCAACTGCCATGCCCTTCAGCATATCCTTGGCGCGCTTTGCCCCCTCGCGGAACGGGCCGGGCAGCAAACTGACAGCCCCCTTGGCGGCTGCTTTGAATTCCTGAAACGGCTCTTCTGCGTATAGGCGGCTTAGATAGGCAGACATCGCACCCACAGGCGGGGCAATCGACATCTCGTTATCGTTCAAGATCACGAACATCCGCTTTTTCAGGTGGCCCGCGTTGTTCATCGCCTCATAGGCCATGCCGGCAGACATCGACCCGTCACCAATCACCGCAATCGCATCACCAAGGCCTTCGGGCACAACGCCACCCAGATCACGCGCAACGGCAAAGCCCAAAGCGGCAGAGATCGAGGTCGAACTATGCGCCGCGCCAAACGGGTCATAGGGGGATTCGCTGCGCTTAGTGAAACCGCTCAACCCGTCCTTCATCCGCAAGGTACGGATGCGATCGCGCCGCTCGGTCAAAATCTTATGCGGGTAACACTGATGACCCACATCCCAAACCAGCTTGTCGCGCGGCGTGTCAAACACCGCATGCAAGGCGACCGTCAGCTCAACAACACCCAGACCAGCGCCCAAATGGCCACCGGTTTCCGAAACGGCCGAAATTGTCTCCGCACGGACTTCATCCGCGAGCTTGATCAACTCGACGTCGGAAAACTGCTTCAGGTCCGCAGGGCGTGCCACACGGTCCAGCAATGGTGTCTTGGGTCTTTCAGTCATCTCGCCCCTCCGCCGGGTCAGCTTTTGCGCGCAATAACGAAGCGTGCCGCTTCTCGCAAGGTTTCCGCATCATCCCCATAAGGGGCCAAGGCATCGCAGGCCGATTGCACTAACGCGCGGGCCCGCTCTTTAGCGGGCTCTAGCCCCAGCAGCGATACGAATGTCGCCTTGCCCGCGCCCGCATCCTTGCCGACAGCTTTGCCAACGGTTTCCGCATCACCCTCGATATCTAAGATGTCGTCGGCAATCTGAAAGGCAAGCCCAAGATCGCGGGCATAGCGCTGCAACGGGCCGGCATCATCACCTGCCATCACTGGTCCGGCGGTCGCAGCCCATTCAATCAACGCGCCCGTTTTGCCAGCTTGCAGAACGCTGATCTGCTCCAAACTCAGTGGCTGGCTGGCCGTCTCGGCGGCGATATCCATCGCTTGCCCGCCAACCATCCCGCGCACGCCAGCCGCACGGGCCAGTCCCGCGACCAACGCCACACGGCCCGCATCAGAGCATCCCGCATTTGCAATCAATTCAAACGCCAGTGCTTGCAACGCATCCCCGGCCAGAATGGCAGTCGCGTCGTCCCATTTAACATGGACCGTCGGCTGCCCGCGGCGCAGATCATCATCATCCATTGACGGTAAATCATCATGAATCAACGAATAGGCATGCAGCGCCTCGATTGCTCCGGCACAGGGTGCGGCCTGCGCATCCAGAATGCCGTGCAGCCGCGCGCTCTCGATCACAAAAAAGGCGCGCAATCCTTTGCCGCCAGTCACGGCATATCGCATCGCCTCAGCAACCGTACCATCCACACCGCCCAGCCCGTGCAAAATCTGCCCGGTCGCCAAATCGGCGGCATGGCCAAGCGCCTGATCGAACGGCCTGCGGGTCAGCTCCGCGTCCAAAAGAACGTCAAACCCCGCCAACAGCCGTCACCCCTGTGGGATTACCATCCCCGTCCAAGGTTATCTGGGCAACTTTCTCTTCTGCTTCTTTCAACTTGGTTTCACAGCGCTTTTTCAACGCGGCACCACGTTCGTACAGCGCAATGCTTTCATCCAACGCGACATCGCCCCGTTCCAGATGGCCCAATACTTTCTCAAGCTCGGCCATTGCCGCTTCAAAGCTCATTTCTTCTACCGCAGTTTCTGTCATGTCTGCCAACCCTCATACGCCAATTTGCCCCAACCATACCTTGCATGGCCCGCGCCTTCCAGTCGCCGATCACAACTTCTCTGGCTCAAAAATATCCCACGGGGGTTTGGGGGTGTGAAACCCCCATAGGGGCATCAGCTGAATTAATCAGGGGCCAGCATATAACCCGCACCGCGCACAGTCTGCAGGTAACGCGGTTGCTTCGGATTATCCTCGATCTTGCGCCGCAGCCGGGTGATCTGCACATCAACTGCGCGTTCCTGTGCCTGTCCACGATCGCGGCCCAATTCCTCGACCAGTTTTGACCGGCTCAGCGCCGCGCCGGGTTGCGCTGCAAAAATACGCATCAGCTGGATTTCAGTTGCCGTAAGCCGGACCAGATCATCGCCCTGCCACAGCTCCCCACGTTCGATGTCATAGCGGATCGGCCCCATCGACAGCACCTTTGGCGCGCTGTCGGAAACGCTGGTATCCGGCATACGGCGCAAAATCGCATTGATGCGCAGCAGCAATTCCTTTGGCTCGAACGGCTTTGCCAGATAGTCGTCCGCGCCCGCCTCAAGGCCCTCGATCCGGTTATCCGTCTCGCCTTTGGCGGTCAGCAGCAAAATCGGCGTCGATAATGTTTCGCGCAAACTGCGGGTCAGGCTGACCCCATCTTCGCCCGGCATCATCACGTCCAGCACGATCAAATCAAAATCAAGCCCGGCCAGAATACGCCGCGCATGTGCGGCGTCCCGTGCAGCGGTCACCAAAAACCCGTGCCGCATCAAAAACTTCTGCAACAACGTCCGAATACGTTCGTCATCGTCAACGATCAGCAGATGCGCATCCATGCTGTTCATCCGCTATTCTCTTTCAGACGCAGGTAACTATGGCGCATTTCCGGGTCCATCATCGTTTCAAGCACAGTTCTAAAACCCGCGACGGCCTCCGGCCCCGCGTCGCGAAAGGCGCTGCGCATCCGCACCCGCTGCGCGTCCGATAATGTCTGCTCAAGCGCACGGCCTGCTTCGGTCAAGTACAAATGCCGCTCCCGCTTGTCTGATTTCCCCACTTGGCTTTCTACCAGACCATCCGCAATCAACGTGCGCAACACACGATTTAGGGACTGTTTTGTAACACCCAGCAGCCCCAACAAGTTATTCACTGTTGTACCCGGTGCGCGGTTAATAAAATGGATCGCGCGGTGGTGGGCGCGGCCATAGGCCATATCCACCAATATCCGGTCAGGGTCAGCCGTAAATCCGCGATATGCAAAAAACATGGCCTCGATCGCCTGCCGCAGCTGTTCATCGGTCAAAAACAACAGGTTTTCCCCGGAATGAGAAGATGTGCCGCGTCCGTCTGCCATTGTCGTCTCCTGCAACTTCACCTTCAGAGTTTACGTCAGCGTTGTTGACTTTCCAAGTGTCAAAGGCTAACGAATCCCAGGTTTTACGTAAGAAAGTGTCCGATACGGGCGCATTTCACGCAACATTCGTAAATTATGATGACGCATCAAGGAAGGATTCACCATGGACGGTGCATATGATGATCGCGACGGCAAGATCTGGATGGACGGAAAAATGGTCGATTGGCGCGAGGCCAATGTCCATATTCTGACCCATGCCATGCACTATGCCTCGTCTGTGTTCGAAGGTGAGCGGTGCTATAACGGCAAGATTTTCAAAGGCCGCGAGCATTCGGAACGTCTGCGCAAATCCGCCCAGTATCTGGATTTCGAGATCCCCTATACCGTCGATGAAATCGAAGCCGCCAAATACGAAATGCTTCAGGCCAACGGTTGGACAGATGCCTATGTGCGTGCCGTTGCATGGCGTGGCGCGGGCCCTGACATGGGCGTATCAGCAGCACGTAACCCTGTGCGCCTAGCAATTGCCGGTTGGGAATGGGGCAACTATTACGGCGACGCCAAGATGAAGGGGGCCAAGCTCGACATCTCCAAATGGAAGCGCCCCTCGCCCGAGACAATTCCGGTGCACGCCAAGGCGGCTGGTCTGTATATGATCTGCACCACGTCCAAGCACGCGGCCGAGGCCAAGGGCTGCTCTGACGCGTTGTTCATGGATTACCGCGGCTATGTGGCCGAAGCGACAGGCGCGAACATCTTTTTCGTCAAGGATGGCGAAGTGCACACACCGCTGGCAGACTGCTTCCTGAACGGTCTGACACGTCAGACTGTCATCGGGATGCTCAAGGAAAAGGGCCTGACCGTCCACGAACGCCGCATCATGCCCGAAGAGCTTGAAGGCTTTGAACAGTGCTGGCTGACCGGCACCGCCGCCGAGGTCACGCCCGTTGGCCAGATCGCGGATTACACATTCGAGGTCGGTGCCCTGACGCGCGATATCTCGGAAGCCTACGAAAAGCTGGTTCGGATGTAGGGTGGGTGCCAACCCACCTTAACCGAATAGAAACGGCGCGGTTCATCCCCGCGCCGTTTTCCGTTTCGCGAAAGACTTAATACAGCGCAACCGGATTAATCATCGCCTGAACCGTGCCTTTGATCAGCGGCTGACCTAATACGAACATGAACTCCTTCACGCCGTCACGCACTAAGGGGCCGGTGTTCATCGTCTCAAGAATATAGATGCCGTTGTCTTTCAGCAGCGTAACGTGGCCATAGAAAATCTTATCACCTTCTTTGGCTGGGATCGCCTCAAGCCCCCAAGTATCCGCGCCCACGGCCATCGGGTTCATCGACGCCATGTAAACCGCACCTTCGTTGTTCAGGCCCGGCTCGGATGATCCCCAGGCTGCCGGGTTGCTTTCCAGCATGCCGTCGGTCCAACCGGTGTGGAAGATGACGATATCGCCTTCGTTCACCGTGATCTCTTGGGCATCCATGGCGGCCTTAATCTCGGCCTCGCCGAAATGCTCGCCAGCGGCCAACACGTCTTTGCCGAAATGCTTGGCCATATCGACGATCACGGCACGGGCAACAAGCGGCGGAACCGCATGGGTACCCAACTTGGTTAACCCGCCAATCGCTGAAATCTCTTTTTCGTCCAGACAGTTATAGTATTGGCCGTTTTCACCCAAGTGGCCCAAACCATCCAGCTGCGACCCGATGCCGATCCATGTTTGGATAATGTCGTCGTTATAGTTCCCCTCGTACCCAAACCCCGACAGCTTTTGCCCGCCTTGCTGGTTTGGCTGCACGATCTGCAGATTCAGTGACCGCGGTGGAAAGGCCGGAGTATCGGGGCCGATCACGATTCCAAGCGGCATGGATTTACCTCGTTTGATCAGCTTTGACGCCTCCAACGTCCGCTCGACACTTATCAGGTTCGCCGATCCGATCTGATCCTCAGCGCCCCATTTCGAGGGCGCGCAATCCTGCGCAACTGCGCTACTGGCCGCAAAACCGCAGGCAAGCGTCGCAATAATAATTGTTCTCAAAGTCATGGTTCTTCTCCTCCCAGAAAATGAATGCGGACCTTCTTTGAGAGATGATTCCGCACGTCCAGAGGATCAGGCTAGCATGATTTCCACCTAAGCGCGTATGACGCAACGTCGGGTGGCCTAGCTGGGGGTGCCTGGCGGCGGGCTGCTCGCCTTGGCTTTTGACCGATCCAGCCCCAGCTGGCGTTCCCGCCAGATGATCAGCACACCGCCGGTCATCACCAAACCGGCACCGATCAGAATGGCGGGTGTTGGTACTTCGCTAAAGACCAGCCACCCGATGATGGTCGCAAAAATCATCGACGCATAATCAAACGGAGCCAGCATAGAGACAGGCCCAAACCGGTACGAGGCCGTGATCATAATCTGGGCCACCCCACCAATCAGCCCGGCAACAATCAACAATGCGCAGACCCCAAGCCCAGGCGCGACCCACACCAAGGGCCCCCAATCCAAGACCAGCCCCAAAGGCAAAGTGAGAAATGAAAGCACCGTCGCGGTGAGAGAAAAGAAAAACACGATTGCTGCGGTGCTGTCCGTTTGCACCAATCGGCGGACGTGGATTTGCACCAACCCGCGCATGATCGACGCGCCCAAAACCATCAGCGCGCCCATTGTGGCCATCTGCGAAACCGTGTCGCCGCCAACGGTAAAGCGTGGGAACAGCACGATCAAAACACCCACCAATCCGACGACAACCGCAGACAGCCGAAACAGCCGCACACGTTCGCCCAGAAAAATCGCCGCGAAAACAACGGTGAACAAGGGGGTCGCGTAACCGATTGCCGTGACTTCGGGCAACGGCAACAAACTAAGCCCGCCAAAGGTCAATCCCATGGCCGTTGTGCCAAACACACCGCGCCAGACATGCCCCATCAGATTTGACGGCTGCAACCCATGGCGCAGATCGCCCTGCTGCCAGAGCCACAAAATGATAATCGGGAATGCAAAGAACGATCTGAAAAACACAGCCTGCGCGGCTGGGACGGTCTCGGTTGCGGTCTTGATGATGGCCGACATGACCGTGAATAAAAAGACCGCCCCCAGTTTGAGGGCAATGGCCCGACCCGGGCGGTGTTCAGTCATCGTAGCTGCCATGCGCGATGCTTGCGCCCCTGCGGATCAAAGTGCAAGACCTCGCGAGCGGCGTATCGGAATTTTCGAAAATTCCGATACGAAAAATTTGAATTTTTCGGCTAACTTAGCCGATGACGCCCTGATTTTCGCCAACCTGCCCCCGGTGCAGCAGCATGTGATCCAGCAAGACGCAGGCCATCATCGCTTCGCCTACTGGAACAGCGCGGATACCGACGCAGGGATCATGGCGGCCTTTGGTAATAATCTCGGTATTTTCGCCCGATTTCGTGATTGTCTTGCGCGTGGTCAGGATGCTCGACGTCGGTTTGACTGCAAACCGCACGACAATATCCTGCCCCGTGCTGATCCCACCCAAGATACCACCTGCATGGTTCGACGAATAAACAGGGCCATCCGGGCCCATGCTGATCTCGTCGGCGTTCAATTCACCCGTCAACATTGCCGCCGACATGCCTTCGCCGATTTCCACGCCTTTGACGGCGTTGATGCTCATCATTGCGGCGGCCAGATCGGTATCAAGCTTGCCATAAACCGGCGCACCGATGCCAGCGGGAACACCCCGCGCCGTCAATTCAATGATCGCGCCGACTGACGATCCGGACTTGCGCAAGCCGTCCAGATAGTCGGCCCAATCCGCCGCCGCCTTGGCGTCGGGCACCCAAAACGGGTTCTGTTCAATCTGACCCCAATCAAACGCATCGCGGTCAATCTTGTGGGGACCCATCTGCACCATATAGCCGGTGATCTGCACATTTGGGGCAATCGCCTTGATCGCCTCGCGGGCCAATCCGCCTGCTGCCACGCGCGACGCCGTTTCCCGCGCCGAAGACCGGCCACCGCCGCGATAATCGCGAATGCCGTATTTCTGGAAATAGGTAATGTCAGCATGGCCGGGGCGGAACTTGTCCTTGATATCACCGTAGTCTTTTGACCGTTGATCGGTGTTTTCGATCATCAACTGGATCGGCGTCCCGGTTGTGACCCCTTCGAATACGCCCGACAGAATGCGCACCTCGTCGGCCTCGCGCCGCTGGGTGGTGTATTTGTTCTGGCCGGGCTTACGCTTGTCCATCCAGTGCTGGATCATCGCCGCGTCAACCGGCACGCCGGGCGGGCAGCCGTCGACGGTGGCACCCAAAGCAGGCCCATGGCTTTCGCCCCAAGTGGTCACACGGAAAAGATGGCCAAAGCTGTTGATCGACATAACGGATGCTCCTTTGCCTTCCGCATTAACGGGGCTGGGCGCGTGCCTCAAGGGGTTTTGGCTTGCCAAGGGCGCACAAGCCTCCTACGTCTCTGGGTACCTCGGGGGGCACTGTTGTGCTGAGATTGCGAAAGCTGACCCGTAGAACCTGAACCGGTTAACACCGGCGGAGGGAAGGTCTGGACATCACTCCAACGCTTTCTGACGCCGCATTTTGGAGGATGCCATGAAGTATCTTACACTTGCTGCCACAACTTTTCTTGCCACATCGGCCTATGCCGATACCCCTGAACTGGTGGTCTATACCTACGACAGTTTTATTTCCGATTGGGGCCCCGGCCCCGTGATCGAAAAGGCGTTCGAGGAAACCTGCGCCTGCGATCTGAAATTCGTTGGCATGGGCGATGGTCCCGCATTGCTGGCACGGCTCAAGCTTGAGGGCGCAAGATCTGACGCGGATATCGTGCTGGGGCTGGATACCAGCCTAATCGCTGCGGCCAAGCAAACCGGTCTGTTCGCGCCGACCGACGTAACCGCCGACTATGACCTGCCCATCGCGTGGAACGACGAAAGCTTTGTCCCCTATGATTGGGGCTACTTCGCCTTTGTCCATAGCACCGATCTGACACCACCCCACAATTTTCGCGAACTCGGCGAAAGCGATATCAAGATCATTATCCAGGACCCGCGGTCATCCACCCCGGGCTTGGGTCTGCTGATGTGGATCAAAGAGGCATATGGAAACGAAGCGCCCGCAATATGGGCAGGGCTGGCCGACAATATCGTCACCGTCACCAAAGGCTGGTCCGAAGCTTACGGTCTGTTCCTTGAGGGCGAAGCCGATATGGTGCTAAGCTATACCACATCGCCCGCCTATCACATCATCGCCGAGGAAGATGAGACAAAGGTCGCGGCCCCTTTTGACGAAGGTCATTACATGCAGGTCGAAGTTGTCGGCAAATTGGCGAACAGTGATCAAAGCGATCTGGCCGACGCGTTCATGGAATTCATGGTGTCGGATGCCGCGCAATCTGTGTTGCCAACAACGAACTGGATGTATCCTGCGATCATGCCAAAAGACGGATTGCCCGCCGCGTTTGATCAATCCATCGAACCTGAAAAAGCGCTTTTAATTCCGAACGAAGCCGTTCCCGCACTTCGAAAAGAGGCGCTGGCCGAATGGCTTTCCGCGCTTTCGCAATAAGTAAAAAGACCGGGATCAGCGCGGCCACCCTGGTGGTCTTGCTGATCCTTGCTGCACTTTGGGCGGTATTGTCCAGCGCAGAGTACGGCAGCGGCCTAGGCCCCGCTGAATGGTCTGCAATCCACTTTACTGTCGTCCAAGCGGCGTTTTCTGCGGGCATCTCGACCCTGCTTGCCGTTCCTGTTGCGCGTGCTTTGGCGCGCAGACGGTTTACCGGGCGTGGCCTGTTGGTGACGTTGCTTGGCGCGCCGTTCATCTTGCCGGTTATTGTCGCGGTTCTGGGCCTGTTGACGGTATTCGGGCGTGCTGGTTGGCTCAACATGGCGCTCGCTAGTTTGAACCTTCCCACGATATCAATTTATGGGCTGCACGGGGTTGTACTGGCACATGTGTTTTTTAACCTGCCGCTTGCGACACGCCTGTTGCTTCAAGCGTGGCAGACGCTGCCCGCCGAACGGTTTCGTTTGGCGGCCCAGCTTGATCTGACACCGCGTGCCGTTTTCCAAAGTATCGAATGGCCGATGCTGCGCCAGATTTTACCCGGGACGGCTGCGCTAATTTTTGTCATGTGCCTGACCAGCTTTGCCGTGGCGCTGACCCTTGGCGGCGGCCCCCGCGCCACGACCATCGAACTGGCCATCTATCAGGCGTTTCGATTTGATTTTGACCTAAGCCGCGCCGCCTTGTTGTCCTTGGTCCAGCTTGTTCTGGCTGGCAGTGCCGCCTTCCTTGCCCTGTGGATTATACCCAGTGTCAGCATGGGCGGTGGCCAAGATCGAGCCCGTCAACGTTGGGATGCACGGGGCGGGGTTCAGCGACTGATGGACAGTATCGCCATCACGATTGGCGCGCTATTTTTGTTACTGCCCTTTGGCGCAATCATCACGCAGGGTCTGGCCGGGTTGATGGTGACGCCTGCAAGCGTCTGGCAGTCGGCCGTTACATCGGTCGGCGTTGCCCTGTGCAGTGTGGCGGTATTGCTGATGCTGGCGTTGCCGATGGCGGGCTGGATCGCTACCGCCAAACGCGGCAGCGTCGAGGCCATCGGCCTGTTCGGCATAGCGGCCTCCCCCCTCATGGTCGGCACCGGCTGGTTTATCCTGATCCACCCCATCGCGGACCCGGTGTTATTTGCCCTTCCCGTGACGGCGTTGGTGAATGCGCTTATGGCCCTGCCTTTTGTGCTGCGTATCCTTGTGCCGCCATTACGCGACACCGTGCAGGTCTATGGACGCCTTTCCCAAGCGTTGTCTCTCCAAGGTTGGCCGTTTTGGCGTTGGGTCGTTTTTCCCCGATTGCGTCCGCAGATTGGCTTTGCGATGGGGCTGACCGGCGCGCTTTCCATGGGGGATCTTGGCGTGATCGCCCTATTCGCAGATCAAGATCACACCACGTTGCCATTGCAGATGTACCGTCTTATGGGCAGCTACCAGATGGAGGCCGCAGCAGGGGCCGCGCTTATTCTTTTGGCGCTATCGCTGGGCATTTTTTGGATTTTCGACAAGGCAGGACGCGGCCATGCTCAAGCTTGAACAGGTGCTTATCACCCAAGGCACATTTTCAGTGCGGGCCGATATGTCGATTGAAGCGCAAAAGAAATATGCGGTCATAGGTCCGTCCGGCGCTGGCAAGTCAACGCTGCTGGGTGCGCTGTGCGGGTTTATCCCCATCACCGAGGGCCGATTGACATGGCAAGGGCGCGACATCACCGATGATGCCCCCGGCGCAAGGCCGATGACGATGTTATTTCAGGACAACAACCTGTTCCCGCATCTCAGCGTCTTGCAGAATGTCGCGCTTGGTCTGCGCCGCGATATGCGGCTGGGGGCTGGCGAAAAGGCAGATGTAGAGCGCGCGCTGTCACGGGTCGGGCTCGGGGATATGGCAGATAGAAAACCCGGATCGCTATCCGGCGGACAGCAAAGCCGTGCCGCCCTTGCACGTGTATTGGTTCAGGCGCGGCCGCTGGTGTTGCTTGATGAACCCTTTGCCGCACTTGGGCCTGCATTGCGAACCGAGATGCTGGATTTGGTGCAAGAGCTTGTGACCGAAACGAACGCATCGCTGATCATCGTCACCCATGATCCCAAAGACGTGGCCCGCATAGCTGACGAAGTTATATTTGTGTCGGGCGGCATCGCGCATGCCCCACAACCTGCCAAGGCGTTGATGGAGAACCCGCCCGCAGAACTGCGCAGCTATCTGGGATAGTCAGAAAAACACCAGATAGAACGCCACCGCGACACCAAGCATCGCAAGATAGCCCAACAGAACATAAAGCCCGTCCCGCGTGAAAAGCCCAAAGGCGAACAGCGCCACCGTGGCCCCACCGGTCGATGATGCAAACGGCACAAACTCCAAAAACGGCCACCCTATGGGCAAGATCGTGCACATCAGCAGCGTAAGAACGCGCATCGGCCCCGTCGTCATTAACTGCAAACGTTTGCCTGAATGACGGTCAAAAAACGAAGACGGCTTGCGAAGCCATCCTACAACGCTGTGCAAATGCGCTGATTTCATCTGCTTGTTCAGCAGGAATTCCGGCAACCATAGCCGCTTGCGCCCCCAAAGCGCCTGCGCAGACAGGATAAACACCAGGATCGCCATAAAGGTCGACACCCCGATCACGCCTGACAGAGGTGACACCAGCAGGATCGATGCCAGCAAAATAAACGGGGTGATCGACCGATCGCCGAATTCTTCCAGCACATCGCGCAGCGTGACGTTATCCTGCTCGGCGGCGCTTTGCATCCCGTCCAGCAGGTAATTCAAACTGTTGTCGGTCGCAGTCAGCATCAGACCCTCAAGATCAGCCTTCCAAGGCAAGCATCGCGTTCAGCCCGGCACGATAGGTCGGGTATCTAGGCGTCCAACCCAACGCCTGCTTGATCAGGTCGTTCCGAACCTTTTTGCTTTCGGCATAAAAACTGCGCGCCATGGGGGTCATCTCGGCGTCATCAATCGCGGTGGCGGGCGGGATCGGGACCCCCAGCAGTTCGGCCGCATAGGCAATGACATCTTGGGGCGGGGCCGGATCATCGTCGCATAGGTTATAGATCGCGCCGGTGTCAGGGCTGCGCAGCGACAGCTCTAACGCTTGGGCGATGTCATCCACATGGATGCGTGAAAACACCTGACCGTCTTTGATGATCCGCCGCGCAGTCCCCGCGCGCACCTTGGCAAAGGGGCCACGCCCGGGGCCATAAATCCCCGCCAGCCGGAAAATATGCAGCGGAAGATCAGGAATAGCCTGCCACCGCGCTTCGGCATCAACCCGCGCCTGTCCGCGTCTGGTCGAGGGGCTGAGCGGCGTGGTTTCATCCACCCAGCCGCCGCCGTGATCACCATACACGCCGGTAGTCGACAGATAGCCAAGCCACCGCAGATTGGGCGCAGCGCGGGCGATATCATCATTCACCTCGTTCAATACCGGATCGCCGTCCGGCCCCGGCCCGGCAGACACAAGAATGTTGGGAAACGCGCCCACCAGCGCTGCCAGATCACTGCCCGGCCAGACCACAGGTTCGACCCCGGTCGCGGCGATTTGATCCGCCTTATCGGCGCTGCGGGTGGTCCCAACGATGCGCCACCCTTGCGGCACCAGCCGTTCTGCCAAGGCGCGCGCGCTATAGCCGTGGCCAATAGATAAAAGCGTTTTTTCCATCAAACTATCACATTCCCAGCGGCAGTTTTATCCGCTTTTCTTTGCTGACCAACGCGTTGATTTGCGCGATATGTTCGGGCAGGCATTTGGTCGTAAAATCATAATTTTCAACCACATGCTTGCGTGCAGCTGGCCCAAGATGGTCGTATTTCGTAGGGTGTGCCAATACGTCAATCACCTGATCCGCCAAGGCCTGGGGCTTGAAAAAGTCACACAGCAAACCGGTTTCGCCATGGGTAATCGCCTCGCGTACCGGTGCCACGTCGGACGCGACAATCGTCGCCTCCATCGACATGGATTCAAGCAATGACCACGACAGGACAAAGGGCATCGTCAGATAGATGTGGCAACGGCTGATCTGAACGACCTTCTGGTATTCAGCATATGGCAGCTTGCCCAAGAAATGAACGCGGCTCCAATCGATGTCTTTACCAACCTCGGCCTCCATCTCGGCGCGCAGGCCGCCGGGGTGTTTGCTTTTGCCGCCATAGGAGGTGTCATTGCCGCCCAACACCAACACCCGCGCATTGGGGCGTTCTTTCAGGATTTTGGGCAGGGCGCGCATAAAGACATGAAACCCGCGGGTCCGCTCCAGATTGCGGGCGATATAGGTCACGATCTCGTCGTCGCGGGTCAACTCATGATCCAAGCGGCCCAGTTTTAGTGTAACCTTTGAGTTGGGCTTTAACTGGTCCGTGCGAATACCATCATGACAAACGTATAGTTTTTTATGAAAACTGTGCGGGAAGCGGTCACGCTGCCAGTAGGTCGGGCTAAGCCCCAGATCGACCGTTTCGATATTCGCCAACGGCACGGCATTGCGCGCCCGCAGCAAAAACGCGGTATCCTCGGACACCGGATCCTCGGGGTCGAACCCCACGGGGCCGCCTTTGTCGCTGTAAAAATATTCAAAGAAGCCGATAATGGGCACGTCCGGCCAAACATCTTTGAAAAAAGTAAGCTCGCCCCAGCCCACATGCCCGATCACGATGTCAGGTTTGAACCCTTCGGTTTTCTCGATCCGGCGCGCGGCACGTGCCGCCCCCAGACCGTTTCCCGCGCATTCTTCCCAATTCTTGGACAGGCCATAGGCATTTTCGGCAGGTTTGTGATGTGGTTTGTAGATACGCGACGCTACCCCGTCAAAGCTGGGCGGCTTTTCGCGCTGCGTGAGAAAATAGATCTGGTGTTCGCCCATATCCGCCAGCCATTGCACCAACTCGCGATACTGGCCGGGCATATTCTGGTGAACAAACATGATCTTCATAAGTTTTGCCCGACAGAGACCGCTGCGATTTCAGATAGCCCAAGCCAACCGCGCATTGCAAACACTGCCGCTACTTGCCCTTCCAAACGGGGTCGCGTTTCTCGGCAAAGGCTCGGGCCCCTTCCAGCTGATCGTCAGACGCATAAAGCGTATCTACCGTTTCCAGTTGCCGCCCTGTGATCCGGTTCATGGCATCCTGAAACTTGGAATCCTCGGCATCACGCACGATTTCCTTGATCGCGGCATAGACCAAAGGCGGGCCAGACGCCAAAAGCCGCGCTAGCTCCCATGCCCGGTCCATCAACTGGTCCGCAGGCACGATTTCATTGACGAGGCCCCAGCCTTTCGCCTCTGCGGCGTCAAACCAACGGCCGGTCAGCAACAGCTCCATCGCGATGTGATAGGGAATACGCTTGGGCAGCTTGACACTCGCGGCGTCAGCCACCGTGCCCGACCGGATTTCAGGCAGCGCAAAAGTCGCGTGATCCGCAGCCAAGATCATATCCGCACTCAGCGCCAGCTCAAGCCCGCCCCCGCAGGCGATGCCATTTACCGCAGCAATCACCGGCTTGTTCATACCGCGCAATTCCTGCAATCCGCCGAATCCGCCCACGCCATAATCATCATCCACCGCATCACCACCAGCGGCGGCTTTCAAGTCCCATCCGGGGCAGAAAAACTTACCCCCTGCCCCTGTGATGATCGCCACACGCAGATCAGGGTGATCGCGGAAATCGCGAAATGCCTCGCCCATCAGTCGCGATGTTTCCAGATCAATTGCATTCGCTTTGGGCCGATCCAAAGTAACCAGCAGAATGCTTCCATCGGTTTCGGTTTTCACAACACTCATGACATGTTCCTTTTAGGTGCGGCGGATCAGGGCATCGACAGCAATGGCGCTATCAGTTCCGCAGATCAACGGGTTAACCTCAACCTCGCTGATCGCACCTTGATGCGCAATCACATAGGCCTGAACCGACATGATCGCTTTGGTAATCGCGCCCAGATCAGCCCCCGGCTTGCCCCGATACCCGTTCAGCAAAGGCGCAATGCGCAAGTTTTGCAGCGCGCTTTGTATCTGCGCAGGCGTCACGGGCAACAGCATCGAAACCGTATCTTGCCAAAGCTCGGTCAGCACACCGCCTGCGCCTATGGTCAATAAAAACCCATGTGCAGGGTCACGCGTCACACCAATCAGCAGTTCCGCGACAGGGTTTTCCACCATCTCTTCCACTAGAAAACTGTCGGTGGGCATCTCCTTGGCGCGGGCCTCGACAGCGTCGGGGGCAAGCCCGACGATCACTGCACCCGCCTCTGATTTATGGGCCAGCCCTTGGCCTTTCAGCACGACCAAGCCGCCAATCTCAGCCGCAATAATACCAGCTTCAGCAGCCGAGTTTGCGGCGTATCCCTTTGGCACCCTAAGCCCAAATTGCCCAAGCATTTCTTTTGCCACAGATTCGGATATCAACTGCGCCGCGCGGTCGGCACCGGGTTGCAAGGGCGGCACGGGATCCGGCGACACATCGAACGCCGCCGCTTCTGCCGCCGCGATTGCTTCGCTCAGACCGCAGATCGGGGTGACGCCCCCGGCAATCAGCCGTTCCATGACATCATGAGGCATCAACTCTGGCAACGTCGCCACGACAGCAACGGGCTGCCCCGACTGCGCATGAAGGTTCAGCGCCGCCTGCGTCGCGCATTCCCAATCCTCCGCATCCGTATGAGGATAATCAACAATCACCAATGTCAGACCGATATGTTTAGCTGCCATCGGCAGCCACGCCGCTGTCATTTTCTCAACATCACGCCAGACATAGGTGTTGTAGTCCAACGGGTTGGACAGCGCGACCATGGGGCCAAGCGCATCGCGCAACGCGCGCTTTTGGCCCTCGTTCAAGGCTGGAAATGACACCGCACGGCCATGCGCGGTATCAGCAGCCAAACTTGCCTCTCCTCCGGAACAGCTGATCGACGATAGCAAAGACACGTCCAGCCGCCCGTTGACATGAAGAACTTTCAGCGCCTCAAGAAAACTTGGCAAATCGCGCAACCTGGCAATTCCCAACCTGCGCAACAGCGCCGCAGCACCCGCATCGCCCCCGGCAAGGGAGGCCGTATGCGACACGGTTGCACGTTGGGCTTGCTCCGACGTGCCAACCTTAAGCGCCACCAAGGGGATGCCCTTTTCTGCCGCCGCAATGGCGAGCCTGTTCCACGCATGCGTGTCCGAAAATCCCTCGATGTGCAGACCAATGGCCGTGACACGGGGATCATCCAACAAAGCCAAAGCAATCTCAGCCTGCTTGGTCTGGGCCATGTTTCCACAGGTCACCATATAGGCAATCGGCAAGCCACGCTGCTGCATCGTTAGATTGATCGCGATGTTGGAAGATTGGGTTAGAATCGCGACGCCGCTGTCCACACGCGCGCAACCATGCTGATCCGGCCACAAAAGCGCGCCATCCAAGGCATTGATAAAACCATAACAATTGGGTCCCAAAATCGGCATGACCCCGGCCGCTGCTACCAACTGTGCCTGCAGCGCAGTGGCGGTATCATCCTCGGCTTCCGCCTCCGAGAACCCCGATGCAAAACACACGGCACCACCCGCCCCCATGGCCGATAACTCGGCGACCACATCAACCGTGGCGCGCCTGTTCACGCCGATGAAAGCAGCATCTGGGATCTCAGGCAATTCAGCCAACGAAGAAACGGCTTGGATACCCTCAATGCTCACCGCTTTTGGATGAACGACGTAAAGCGCGCCTTGAAATCCCATTCTTTGCGATTGCCGGATAACCTGCGCGCCCCACGCGCCACCACCAATCAAGACAATCGATTTTGGCCGCAACAATCTATCAAGGTTGCGCATCACATGCCGCCCCGCATCAAAAGAGTTTTCATGCCTTCGGCGAGGATATTTAAAAGCCAGAGAATACGGGTCCGCCCCCCATCCGTTATGGCAGATAGGGGGCTTCTCCGGCTACGGCCATCGGCGTCCCCGCCTGTACCGCCCAGAAAAACTATCCCCCTTATGCTGAACAAAGGCTTAAACGCCGCAGCCACTTCCGCATTCTCTGGCTTAAAAATATCCCGGGGGGATGGGCGCAAGCCCAGGGGGGCTGGCCCCCCTTCCCGACCGATGCCGACAGGCAGCGGAACATTAGGCTCCCAGCGCACGCAACATCTCGCGACTAATAATGTGGCGCTGGATTTCGCTGGTACCGTCCCAAATCCGCTCCACTCTTGCATCACGCCAGAAGCGTTCAATCGGGTAATCGTCCATCAATCCCATACCGCCGTGCAATTGCAGCGTAGCATCTGTCACACGGGCCAGCATCTCCGACGCATAAAGCTTGGCGCTTGCGATCTCTCGGTTTGCAGGCAGACCTTTGTCCAAGCGGTCCGCAGCGGCCAACGTCAACAGATCAGCCGCGTCAATTTCGGTAATCATATCGGCAAGCTGGAAACTCACCCCCTGGAACTTGCCGATCTTCTGGCCGAATTGTTCGCGTGTAGCTGCATAATCCATTGCATAGTCGAACACCCTGCGTGCCCGCCCCACGGACATGGTCGCGACGGTGATGCGGGTGGCATAAAGCCACGTGTTCATCACGTCGAACCCGCTATCGACTTCGCCCAACACCTGCGCATCCGGCAGGCGGCAATCGTCGAATTCGAGGATCATGTTCTTGTAGCCGCGATGACTGACCGACTTGTAGCCGTCGCGGATCGTAAAGCCCGGCGTGCCGCGGTCTACCAGAAAGGCGGTGATCCGCTTTTTCGGACCTTTGGGCGTCATATCTTCGCCTGTCGCGATGAAGACGATGATGAAATCGGCATGGTCCGCGCCCGAGATAAAATGCTTGGTCCCGTTCACCACCCAATCGCCACCATCGCGCCGTGCGATGCATTTCATACCGCGCACATCCGATCCGGCACCCGGTTCAGTCATCGCGAGCGCATCCATGCGTTCGCCGCGCACGGCAGGCATCAGATAGCGGTCGATCTGTTCGCCCTCGCACGCCATCAGGATGTTCTGCGGCCGTCCGAAAAAGTGGTTCAGCGCCATCGACCCGCGCCCCAACTCGCGCTCGACCAATGCGAACTCAAGATGGTTCAGCCCAGCGCAACCGACACTTTCGGGAAAGTTGCAGGCATAAAACCCCAGCTCGATCGTCTTGCGCTTGATCTCATCTGCGATTTCCTGGGGAACTTCACCGGTTTGTTCGACCAGTGTCTCGTGGGGGTAAATCTCTTTTTCAACAAAGCTGCGCACGGTGTCGGCTATCATCAGGTTTTCTTCGGACAGACCGTAATTCATTGCTGGTCTCCCGAGATACCACAGTTAATGCGCATAGTTTGATCCTTCTTCGTTCAAAATTGCCTTGAGCTCTGCCAGATGGCGGGCGTCTTGTTCGGGGTAGTTTTCCAGCTCTTGCGCGGTTTTTTCTGCGATATCGTCAGGGATGCGCCGCAAGGGCATGCCGGTTTGCAGAGCCCGAATATACGTCTCGGCGGCGCGTTCAAAATAGAACAGCCGGTTGAAAGTATCAGCCACGGTATCGCCGATCACCAGCACCCCGTGACTGCCCATGACCATCACTTTTTGCTTGGGATCGGTCAGCAATGCGGCACAGCGCGCGCCTTCATCCTCAAACGCCAATCCGCCGTAATCTTCGTCAATCACGACGCGGTTGAAAAACGTGCAGCAGTTTTGATCGATCGGCGGCAGGCGGCTGTCTTGCAAGCTGGCCAGCACCGTCGCGTGGATCGAATGCACATGCATCACGCATCGTGCGTGGGCACAGGCGCGATGCACACCACCGTGCAAGCCCCACGCGGTGGGATCGGGCGCATCGGGGCCATTCAATGTGTCGGGGTTGTTGGCATCCACCTCGATCAGATCGCTGGCTTTGACCCTGCTAAAATGCACCTGGTTCGGGTTCATCAGAAACTTGGTGCCATCGTCATTCACTGCAAGACTAAAGTGGTTCGCGACCCCTTCGTGCATGTTCAAGCGGGCTGTCCAGCGAAACGCTGCGGCCATGTCCACGCGTTCTTGCCAGTGGTCCATATTCTGACGGATTTGCGTCACGGTCATCTGTGTCTCCCTGTTTTGTCCGAGCGATCGGTGTTCCTTGCGTCGCATCACCTTGAACCTCGTGCAATCTTCGTGTCAACGTCAGGCATGACACATTTTCCCTTCCCCTCGTGGCCCGATGTGGCGGCTCAATTGGTATCGGTCGCTGCGGGGCGCGCGGCGGCAGATATGATTGTCACCGGCGGTGTTTGGGTAAACGTGCATACACGCGAGGTTCTGCCCGATCATGACATTGCCATCGTGGCGGGACGCATTGCATTTGTTGGCCCCGATGCCAGCCATTGCAAAGGCGAGGATACACAGGTGATCGACGCCAAGGGGCGCTATATGATCCCGGGTCTGTGTGACGGGCACATGCACATTGAAAGCGGCATGTTGACGCCAGCAGAATTCGCCCGCGCTGTGATCCCGCATGGCACCACTTCAATGTTCACCGACCCGCATGAGATCGCCAATGTTTTGGGCCTTGAAGGTGTGCGAATGATGCATGACGAGGCGCTTTTACAACCGATCAACATATTCACCCAGATGCCATCTTGTGCGCCTTCCGCGCCGGGGATGGAAACAACAGGGTTCGAGATCACCGCCGAAGACGTCGCCGAGGCGATGGAATGGCCCGGTATCATTGGTCTGGGCGAGATGATGAATTTCCCCGGCGTGACCAATGGCGACCCCAAGATGCTAGCCGAGATCGCCGCGACACAGCGGGCGGGCAAAACGGTCGGCGGACATTATGCATCGCCCGATCTGGGGCCAGCCTTTGCCGCCTATGTGGCCGGCGGGCCAGCCGATGATCACGAGGGCACCTGCGAGGCCGACGCAATTGCGCGGATGCGTCAGGGGATGCGGTCGATGATCCGGTTGGGGTCGGCGTGGTATGACGTTGAAACGCAAATCACCGCTATCACGGAAAAGGGGCTGGATTCGCGCAACATGATCCTGTGCACCGATGACTGCCATTCGGGCACCTTGATCAATGACGGGCATATGAACCGGGTCGTGCGCCACGCGATTGACTGCGGCTGTGATCCGCTGGTTGCTTTGCAAATGGCGACGATCAACACGGCCACCCATTTCGGGCTGGAACGCGAGATCGGGTCGCTAACGCCGGGACGACGGGCCGATGTGATCCTGACCTCTGATCTGAAGACCCTGCCGATCGAGACCGTGATCGCACGCGGGCAAATCGTGGCGCAGGCGGGCGAATGTGTGGTGGATTGCCCGCATTACGATTGGCCCACATCCGCGCGGCAAACCGTGCATATGGGCAAAACGCTTGATGCGTCCGACTTTGAAATTGCGGCCCCCAAGGGCGCAAATGCGGTCACCGCAAATGTGATCGGCGTGGTCGAAAATCAGGCCCCCACCCGCGCGCTGAAGTTCGAACTGCCGGTGACTGACGGGCGTGTGCAAGCCACCGGCGAAGTTTGCCAAATTGCACTGGTCGAACGGCACCGTGCGACCGGCACTGTGGTAAACGCCTTTGTATCGGGGTTCGGATATGAGGGGCCGATGGCGATGGCATCGACCGTGGCCCATGACAGCCACCACATGATTGTCGTTGGCACCGATGCCGATCACATGGCGATGGCCGCCAACCGGCTGGGCGAGGTCGGCGGCGGCATCACAATCTTTAAGGGCGGCAAAGAACTGGCATTGGTCGAACTGCCCATTGCAGGCCTGATGTCCGACAGCCCGGCATCCGAGGTCGCACAAAAGACCGAAGCCATGATGCAAGCCATGCGCGACTGCGGCTGCACCCTGAACAACGCCTATATGCAGCATTCCCTGCTTGCCCTCGTCGTGATTCCCGAATTGCGCATCTCGGACCTTGGCCTTGTTGATGTCCGTAGTTTTGAATTTATCCCCTTGTTAGAGCCTCACTCATGACCCGTATCCTAAGCCCCGACAGCCCCCCAGCCGAGCAATTCACCGACGCGAAGAAAGCTGTCGAGCGGCTGATCTTGCTTTATCAGCAAGCGACGGGCTTTCTGACTGAACATTTTCAGAAAGCCATGGATGAGGCCGCAACGGATACCCGGATCAGGGCATTCTATCCTGAAATCCGCTTTACCACGTCAACCTATGCGCAGGTCGATTCGCGGCTTTCTTTTGGTCATGTGTCGAACCCCGGCACCTATGCTGCGACCATCACCCGCCCCGAATTGTTCAAACACTACCTGACACAGCAAATCGGCCTGCTGATTGAAAACCACGGGCAACCTGTCGTCATAGACGTGTCGGACACACCGATCCCGGTGCATTTTGCGGTTTCTGGCGATGCCGCGATTACGATCCCGCATGACGGGGCGGCAGAATTCACCCTGCGGGATGTGTTTGATGTGCCCGATTTAAGCACCACCAACGATGATATCGTAAACGGCACATATACGCCCTCGAATGGTGTGGGCGCTTTGGCACCTTTCACGGCACAGCGTGTTGATTATTCGCTGGCGCGGCTGGCCCATTACACGGCGACCGATCCCGATCATTTTCAGTGCCACGTGCTGTTCACCAACTATCAGTTCTATGTGACCGAATTCGAAGAATATGCCCGCGCCATGCTGCGCGACCCCGACAGCGGTTATACGTCTTTTGTATCAACCGGGGATGTGGAAATCACAGATGGCGACGCCCCTTTGCCCGAGACCGGCAAAACACCACAAATGCCGACCTACCACCTGAAACGGGCAAACGGGTCTGGCATTACGCTGGTCAACATCGGTGTCGGCCCGTCGAACGCGAAAACGGCCACCGACCACATCGCCGTGCTGCGCCCGCATGCATGGCTGATGGTGGGCCACTGCGCCGGACTGCGCAACACGCAACAGCTTGGCGATTTTGTGCTGGCCCACGCCTATCTGCGCGAAGATCACGTGTTGGATGATGACCTGCCCGTCTGGGTACCGATCCCGGCGCTGGCCGAAATCCAGATCGCATTGGAAGACGCCGTAGAACAGGTGACCCAGCTTGAGGGGTACGAGTTGAAACGCATCATGCGCACCGGCACCGTGGCAACCATCGACAACCGCAATTGGGAATTGCGCGATCAATCCGGCCCCGTGCAACGTCTGTCGCAATCGCGTGCCGTCGCGTTGGACATGGAAAGCGCCACAATCGCAGCAAACGGATACCGCTTTAGAGTGCCCTATGGCACGCTTCTATGTGTGTCAGACAAGCCCCTTCATGGTGAGCTAAAGCTGCCTGGCATGGCCTCAGGGTTCTACAAAACGCAGGTCGCACGGCATCTGATGATCGGAATTCGCGCCATGGAACTGCTGCGTGATATGCCGCTGGAAAGGCTTCACAGCCGAAAACTGCGATCATTTGAAGAAACCGCCTTCCTTTAAACGGGTAAAAATGCAGAAAAGCGCACGTTTTCGCTCATTTTCAGCACCTATTCGTTGTGTTCTCACACTACATACCGTTACATTCTGCCCGTGAGGCCCTAATTCGGGCGGACGAAGGAGAAAAAAAGATGGCTACAAAACCAATGACAAAAACCCAGCTCGTCGCAGCTCTGGCCGACGAAATGGGCACAGACAAAAAAGCGGCTGGCTCTGCACTTGATGCAGTATGTGCTTTGATCACAAAAGAAGTCTCCGGCGGCGGCGCTGTGACACTTCCTGGCATCGGCAAAATCTATTGCCGTGAACGTCCAGAGCGCATGGTACGCAACCCTGCGACCGGCGAACAGTTCAAGAAAGAAGCGGACAAGGTCGTTAAGATGACCATCGCGAAAGCGTTGAAAGACAGCGTTAACGGCTAAATCTGGCAACAGGTTTATCCAAAAGGGTCGCCCACGGGCGGCCCTTTTTTATTGCCATCAAGGCACCGGCTCTTGCGCATCAAACGCATCTAAGAAAAGGTCAGCCGACCAAGGTTTCAGAAAGGCCCCCTCATGGATATTCGCGCTATTCTCGCGGGGCTTGCCTTTGCTTTTATGTGGTCGTCGGCCTTTACCTCCGCCCGTATCATCGTGGCAGATGCCTCCCCCCTGATGGCGCTTTCCGCGCGTTTTCTCATCTCGGGGCTGCTGGGGGTCGGCATTGCGCTGGCAATGGGCCAAACATGGCGGCTGACCAAGGCCCAATGGCGCGCAACGATCATCTTTGGCATCCTGCAAAACGCTGTGTATCTGGGCCTGAACTTTGTTGCGATGCAGACGGTGCAAGCATCACTGGCCGCGATTATTGCGTCGACCATGCCGCTTTTGGCCGGGTTGGCAACATGGCTGTTCCTTGGCGAAAAACTGAAACCGCTCGGCATTGCGGGTCTGGTCGCGGGTGTTGTCGGGGTGTCGATCATCATGGGCGCGCGGATCAGCGGTGGTGTTGATATGATGGGCCTGATGTTGTGCGGGATTAGCGTGCTGGCCTTGACCGCGGCCACGTTGCTGGTGCGCGGGGCCACGTCCGGTGGTAACTTTATGATGGTTGTGGGCCTGCAAATGCTGGTGGGCTGTGTAACGCTCACGCTTGCTACGCTGTTGTTCGAGACCCCGCATATCACCCCAAGCTGGCCGCTTTTTGCGGCGTTCGCCTATACGTGTTTGGTACCGGGCCTTTTGGCAACTGTTGTCTGGTTCTGGCTGGTGAACCGTATTGGCGCAACGCGCGCTGCAACATTCCACTTCTTGAACCCGTTTTTCGGGGTGGCGATCGCAGGTATATTGCTCGGCGAACCTTTGGGTGGGCAAGATATCCTAGGCGTCATCATCATCACCTTTGGCATTCTGGCCGTTCAAACTTCACGGCAACGCACGGTTTAAGGGATGTTCGTTTTCTTTCAAAGAAAACGGCCCGGAATTTTCAAAAATTCCGCCACCGCCCAATTGCACTGGTGCGCGTAAACTGCCTCACGAAAAGGTGCGTTACTTCAACAAACCCTTTGAATATTTCGCGCCAGCCCCATCTAATATATCAAGACCGCAAAGGAGACATCCATGCCCAAGTATCAAAAGACCCCCGACGCCGTCGCGGCCCTGTCACCCGAGGAATACCACGTCACCCAGCAAAGCGGGACAGAGCGCCCCGGCACCGGCAAACTGCTTAGCAACAAAGAGCCTGGCATTTACGTAGACATCGTATCAGGCGAGCCCTTGTTCGCGTCAGCCGATAAATACGAATCCGGCTGCGGATGGCCCAGCTTTACCAAAGCGATTGAACCCGCATATGTGAACGAATTGCGGGACGACACCCTTGGCATGATCCGCACCGAGGTGCGCAGCACACATGGCGACAGCCATTTGGGTCATGTCTTTCCCGATGGCCCACCGGACCGTGGCGGGCTGCGGTATTGCATCAATTCTGCCTCGCTTCGCTTTGTTCATCGCGACGATATGGAAGCCGAGGGATATGGGGACTACATCAATCAGGTGGAGAACGTAGCATGACACAACAACGTGCAGTATTGGCCGGTGGATGCTTTTGGGGCATGCAAGATTTGATCCGGAAACGCGACGGGGTCATTTCGACCCGTGTCGGGTATTCTGGTGGCGACGTGCCCAATGCGACCTATCGCGATCACGGCACCCATGCCGAAGTGATCGAAGTGATCTTTAACGACGACGTTCTAAGCTATCGTGATTTGCTAGAGCTGTTTTTCCAGATCCACGATCCATCGACCCTGAACCGCCAAGGCAATGACCGCGGTCTAAGTTACCGTTCTGCAATCTACTATGAGAACGATAATCAAAAGGCCGTAGCCCTGGATACTATCGCCGACGTCGACGCGTCAGGCATCTGGCCTGCAAAGGTCGTAACCGAAGTCGAACCCGTTGGCGATTTTTGGGAGGCCGAAACCGAGCACCAAGACTACCTTGAGCGGATTCCAAATGGCTATACCTGCCACTTCCCCCGTCCGGATTGGGTTTTGCCCAAGCGCGCAGCCGCTGAGTAATCAGCTATAGCAACCGGCTGACAACGCAAGGTTTTCCAAGGTTATCGTTATTGTACCGCCAGCGAATAAATTCGCTGGCGGTTTACTTATTAACCTATAACTACGCGTTTCCCCACTTTCGAATGAGAAATACGAGCCGAACTGGTTACCCGGTATCGGACGTGTCGACAATTATAGTCGCCACGCACCAATACCGCGCGCCGCGACTATATTTCAAATATGGCCATATGATGGTCCTGATGCAAACTATTAACAAAAGGTTAACAAAATAAAGATTCTGTTAATTTTTATCCGTTTGCGATTCTGGGGCGTCCCGTGGCCTCGACCGTGATCACCGCTTCGATAAAAACTTCGCGGTTTTCGACCTTGGAGGTGCGAATATCATGCGCGCATTTCACTTGAATATCTGCAACGCCAGCGGTCTGCGCGCCTGACACAGCCTTCTGCCGCAGCGCATCCTCAAGCTGCGCGATGGCGCTGGCCTGATCGGTGAAATCCTCCGGTCCACTGATCAGGTGAACACGGTATCGCCCTTCGCTGGGCGATGTGACCGTCCCGCTTTCGCGCATCGTCACACGACCAACCACAGCCCCAATGGCGTTTGCCACATCCGCATGTTCCGGCAAAATCATCTGCGCGCCAAGCATTCGCCCAACCGCCGGATAATAAGCCGCCGCAGAGGCACCCAGCCCGATCACCGGAACATTCAGCGCAGCATCTATCCGCAAAAGTCCCCGATGCCCCATCAACCCCCTTTGCAGCAAAACGTGGCGCGCCAGCACCTCGGGGGCAGCATCAAATGCCGGATCTTCTTCTGCAAAAGCGGTTTCCAGCAATGCCAGTGCGGTTTGATGGGTCAGCTGATCAACAATCATCTGCGCCATCACATCAGGGTCGGGGGCCAACATATTGCCCGCCCCTGTCCGCCGACGCCCGAATAGACCCAAGGCCTTGCGCGCAGCATCTGTATCCCACGCGTCAACGCGGCCCAGTACATGGCTTGCGTCCGACGGCGTCACACCGGCAATCTGAACCAGCCCGCGTTCAACCAACCGTTGCAGCGCGCCTGTCTCGATCCGCGAGCGCAGGATATTGCCCAGCGGATGCACGCCATCGCCGATGCGTTCCAGCAGGGCGCTCTCGCGGGGGCCGATACCTTCGTGGGTTTGCCCTGCGACCGCCCGCACGAACCTTGCGTCAAATTCACCCGGCGTGGCGGTGCGCAACTGGGTATCCAATGCATCGTGGACAATGTCCGGCGCATCGACGGCCACCAACGATACCGGCAACAAACGTCTTGGCCCCAGCGTGATACCACCCTGCAGCCCCTCGGTCAGGAAATGTACCTCGCTGTCGCCGCCCAGTCCCGTCGTGCGCATCGCCACCGCTTCGACCATGGTACGATATGGCCCGACTTGGGCCCCCGCAGGATCAATTGCCGGCCGCCCTTCACGCAGCAACGCCACATCGGTTGTGGTCCCGCCAATGTCACTGACCAACGCATGATCCGCGCCCGTCATCCAACGCGCCCCGACGATCGACGCTGCAGGCCCGCTCAGGATCGTCTCGATCGGGCACTCACGGGCTTGGCTCGCTGAAATCAGCGCCCCGTCACCGCGCACCACCATCAAGGGGGCCGTCACCCCAATCTCGGTCAGCACATCCTCGGCGCGGCCAATCAAGCGGTCAATCATCCCGATCAAACGTGCGTTCAAAACAGCCGTCAGCGCGCGTTTTGGCCCGTTCAACTTGGCCGACAATTGATGCGACGATGAAACCGGTTTGCCCGTCAACTGCGTCACAAGATCAGCAACACGCAACTCATGCGCAGGGTTGCGGGTGGCGAACTGGCTGGCGACAGCAAAACCGCTCACGTCATCTTTGTGCTGCTCAAGGAATGCAATCAATGCGTTCTCATCCAGCGGGGTCGCTTCGCTGCCGGCATGGTCATGACCGCCCGCCAGGATCAGATACGGATCGCCCTTTAACGCGTCGGCCAATCCATGGGCCTGCAAATCCCGCTCCTTGAAGCCGACATAGATCAGCGCGACACGACCGCCTTGCCCTTCGACCAGCGCATTGGTCGCCAGCGTTGTCGACAAGGATGCAAGCGACACATCAGCCGCGCTTACATCCGCCTTGGCCAATACTGCGCGCACCGCGTTTCCGACGCCAATCGCAAGATCATTCCGGGTTGTCAGCGCCTTGGCCGACGCAATCACAGTCTTTTCGTCACGGATCACCACCGCATCCGTATAGGTTCCGCCGGTATCAACACCCAGAAGCAACGCCATCGTCTTCTCCTTGAACTATTCGCACGGGTTTAGAGATAACCCCGTTCAGGTCCAGCCTGTTTGCGTCATTTTGCGGCCAAGCGGGCCACCGCCCAACGCGCCGCATCCGCCACGGTGGCATCAGGGTCTTGGACTAAAGGTTGCGCCGCTGCCGAAAGCCGCGGCTTGCCTGAATTTCCGATGGCATAAAGAACATTGCGAATGAACCGATCCCGCCCGATCCTCTTGATCGGCGATCCCGAAAACCGCGTGCGAAATGCCGTATCATCAAGCGTGACGAGGTCGGCCAGATCAGGTGCGCCCACCCCGCCGTGATAGCGCATATCGCTGGCCGCGACGGCGAACTTGTTCCATGGGCATGCGGCAAGGCAATCATCGCACCCGTAAATCCGGTTGCCCATCTTGCTGCGCAACTCCAGATCAACTGGGCCTTTGTGTTCAATCGTCAGATAGGAAATGCAACGCCGCGCATCCAGCCGGTAGGGCGCGGGAAATGCGTCGGTCGGGCAAGCATCCAAGCACGACCTGCAAGACCCGCAATGATCGACCTCGGCACCGTCAACGGGCAACTCTAGCGTGGTGAAAATCGCACCCAGAAAGGCCCAGTTCCCCCAATCACGGCTCAGCAAATTGGTGTGTTTACCCTGCCATCCCAAACCCGCCGCTTGGCCCAACGCCTTTTCCGGTACCGGTGCGGTATCCACAAAAACCTTCACCTCGCAGGTTTCCTGCTCGATCAACCAACGCGCCAACCGCTTGAGACGCTTTTTAACGATATCATGGTAATCGCGACCATGCGCATAGACCGATATCGCGGCCTTGTCGGGCTGATCTAAGACGGCGGTCGGATCATGCTCGGGCGCATAGCTTTCTGCCAGCATAATGACCGACCCCGCCTCGGGCCACAAAGCAGCGGGGTCACCGCGCCACGCCATCCGGTCTGCCATCCACGCCATCTGCCCGTGGTACCCTGCCTCAACAAAGGCCGCCAACCGCGCGGGGACTTCTGGAACATCCGATGGGCGGCAAACTTTGCAGGCCACAAACCCCTCGGCCAACGCCTGAGCCACCAAACGATCCTTTAAATCGTCCATATCTTCTCTGGCTCAGAAATATCCTCGGGGGTTTGGGGGCAGACAGCCCCCAACGCTGTCCGCTTAAAAATCAAGGTCATTATAGTGCTTTGGCGGCGGAAACCCTGGTACCTGATCAGCCAACAAAGATCTGAAGGCAGGGCGTGATTTGATCTTGGCGTACCAATCCTTCACCACGTCGGACCGGTTCCAGTCCACGTCCGAGATATAATCAAGCGATGACAGATGCGCCGCGGCCGCGAAATCGGCCAGCGTCATGACATCACCTGCCAGCCACCGCCGATGATCAAGCAGCCACGCCATATAATCGATGTGATACTTGATCGCCTTGGCACCGTCTTTGACATTGCGGCTGTCGGGGAAACCTTGGCCCATGACCTTTTTGTTCACACGCTCGTACAGCAGCTTTGATGTCACTTCGGCGTGGAACTTGTCATCAAACCAGCTGACCAGACGGCGCACTTCAAGACGCTGAACCGGGTCGCTCGGCATCAAGGACGCTTCCGGGCGGGTTTCCTCGATATACTCGCAGATCGCCGCACTCTCAGACATCATCACCCCATCCAATTGCAGGACGGGCACCTTGCCAGCCGGATTTCTGCGCATGAAATCAGGGTCTTGCTCCCAGTATCGCTCTTCTACCCGCTCGACCTCGATCTTCTTTTCGGCAAGGCTAAGCCGGACCTTTCGGCAGAAAGGAGAAAGAGGGACGTGAAACAGGCGGGCCATATGGGGATCCAAAACTAGGGTTGAGCTTATCCACTCATGCCTGTGTTAACTGGCATTTTCAACTCTCGAAACAAGCAGCGCGCCCATCCTTGCTGATTGTCGCCGCCCCGTCGCGGATCTGTGCGCTGCGCTTTTTGGTATGGTTACCGGGGTTTGAGGCAGACCGGGTTTTGGGGGACGGCAGTATCGCGGCAAGCCGCGCCGCTTGCGTGGCCGACAGCTTTGACGGGCTGACACCGAAATAATGCTGCGCTGCAGCTTCTATCCCAAATACACCTTCGGCAAACTCTGCGACGTTCAGGTAAACCTCAATAATACGTCGCTTTGTCCAGATCGCCTCGACAAGCGGGGTGATCGCGGCCTCCAACGCTTTTCGGACCCATGTGCGACCGTGCCAAAGATAAACATTCTTGACCGTTTGCTGGCTAAGGGTGGATGCGCCACGGTTCGATCCTTCGGCAATTGCCCTTTTGATCGCCGCCAGATCAAAGCCCCAGTGATAGCAGAAATTCGCATCCTCAGCCGCCACCACGGACCGCGCCATAACCGGGGCGATTTCCTCAAGCGGGACCCAGTGCTGATCGACACCACCCAACCTGCGGGACTCGCTGAACATATAGGGTGTGGTGGGCGGATTCAGCACTGCAAACAACAAGATGAACGCGAGCAAAACCCCGACAACGACCAGCATCAGCTTGAGCGCGGCACGTATCACACGCCGTTTAAAGCCCCCACGCGATTTAGCGGCGGCCTTGGTCTTTTTCGATGATGCGCGTTTTGCCATGGCCACCAGCTATACTGCCCAGAGCGGTTGTTGTGAACGGGCGTTACACCTTGAAAGTGCCTTTTGCCTGATACGCGCCATCACAGGGCGGCCTGCCGGGCATGATACGTGCTCATGCCCGGCTTATTCCCGCAGCCTATTCGGCAGGGATCGCTTTCGATTCATGGCTCAGCGGTGCCGGAATATGGATCAACATCTCTTTTGGACAAATCTGAACGAAATTGTCCTTTTCGACCGACCAATGCTGCAAGATATCGGCGGCCTTACGGCTGTTCGTTTCTTCCAGATGCCGTTCGATCAGAGTTTTCAACTCATTTTCCCAGTGGTCGACCGTGACCGGGCAGGTCACAAGCGTTTCGGTGTTCAGCATCGAATCCGCACGCCCCTCGGGGTCATATAGATAGGCCATGCCCCCTGTCATGCCTGCGCCAAAGTTCGCGCCAATGCTGCCAAGGATAACGGCCACACCACCGGTCATATATTCACAACCGTTGCTGCCGCAGCCTTCGATCACGACATGCGCGCCCGAGTTGCGCACAGCAAAACGTTCACCGGCGCGGCCTGCAGCAAACAAGAACCCTTTGGTCGCACCGTACAGAACCGTGTTGCCGATGATGGTGTTTTCGGCTGCGGTGATGGTGCTGGCCATCGACGGACGCACCACGATTGTGCCCCCCGACAGACCCTTGCCAACATAGTCATTGGCATCACCGGATACTTCCAGCTTTAGACCCGGCGCGGCAAACGCACCAAGGCTTTGCCCCGCTGAGCCTGTCAGCTTTACTGTCAGGTGGTCGGGCTGCAACTGGTTGTTCATACCAAAGCGGCTGATGATGTGGCTGGATGTCCGCGTGCCCACCGTACGGTGCGTGTTCTGCACCGCATAGCTCAGCTGCATTTTCTCGCCATCCTCAAGGAACCGCGCAGCGTCGCGCACGATTTCAGCGTCCAGCGTATCCAGCACAGCGTTACGTGGCTTGTTACGGTCATAAACGATCTCGGATGCGCCATCGACGGTGATCAGCAGCGGGTTAAGGTCCAGATCATCCAAGTGGGCAGAGCCACGGCTGACCTGCGCCAGCAGATCGGCACGGCCAATCACATCATCCAGGCTGCGCGCGCCGATGGACGCAAGCAATTCGCGTACTTCGGTGGCGTAGAAGGTGATGAGGTTCACGACCTTGTCGGCGTTACCGGTGAACTTGCCACGCAGGGCTTCGTCTTGGGTACAGACGCCCACGGGACAGGTGTTCGACTGGCACTGACGCACCATGATACAGCCCATCGCGATCAGCGCGGCGGTACCGATACCGTATTCTTCGGCACCCATCATCGCCGCCATGACAATGTCACGACCTGTGCGCAAACCACCATCGGTCCGAAGGGTCACGCGGTCACGCAGGTTGTTCATCGACAACACCTGATGTGCCTCGGTCAGGCCCATTTCCCACGGTAGACCCGCATATTTGATCGATGTCGCGGGCGACGCGCCGGTGCCACCATTGTGGCCCGAGATCAGGATGATATCCGCTTTGGCCTTGGCCACACCGGCGGCAATCGTGCCAACGCCAGACGATGCCACCAGTTTCACGGTCACCTTACAGCGCGGGTTGATCTGCTTGAGGTCATAGATCAGCTGCGCAAGGTCTTCGATCGAATAGATGTCGTGGTGCGGCGGCGGGGAAATCAGCGTCACACCTTTGGTCGAATGGCGCAGACGGGCAATCAGGTCGGTGACCTTCATACCGGGCAACTGACCACCCTCGCCGGGCTTGGCACCTTGGGCCACTTTGATCTCCAGCTCTTCGCACTGGTTCAGGTATTCGGCGGTCACACCAAAACGGCCCGACGCAACCTGCTTGATCTTGGCCGACGGGTTATCGCCGTTGGATTCAGGCACAAAATGCGCTGGATCTTCGCCGCCCTCACCGGAATCCGACTTGGCCCCGATGCGGTTCATTGCAACGTTCAACGTCTTGTGCGCCTCGGGCGACAAGGCACCCAACGACATGCCGGGGGTCACGAAACGCTTGCGGATCGCGGTGATGCTTTCGACTTCCTCGATCGGGATCGCGGTGCCAAGCGGCTTGATATCCAGCAGGTCGCGCAGATGGATCGGCGGATTGCTTTGCATCTTGGCGCTGTATTGCTTCCACATCTGATAGGACGCTTTGTTGCACGCCATTTGCAGCATGTGCATCGACGACGCTTCCCATGCGTGGGTCTCGCCTGATGTGCGGGCCTTGTAGAAGCCACCGATTGGCATGACGACAGCGTCGCCCTTCCAGCCACGGTCATGCACGGCTTCAGCTTTGCGCTGAATACCTGTGGTGCCGATGCCGCTGATACGGCTGGTCATACCGGGGAAGTATTCGGCACACATTGCACGGCTCAGGCCGACGGCTTCAAAGTTCAGGCCGCCGCGATAGGACGAGATGACGGAAATACCCATCTTGGCCATGATTTTCAGCAAGCCTTGGTCAATCGCTTCGCGGTAGCGAGCCATTGCAGTGGTCAGGTTCACATCTAGCAGGCCACGATCGATACGGTCCGCCAGCGAATCCTCGGCAAGATAGGCGTTTACCACGGTCGCACCACAGCCGATCAGAACGGCAAAGTAATGCGGATCAACACATTCAGCGGAACGGACGTTCAGCGATGTGAATGTCCGCAGACCTTTGCGGGTCAGCTGGCTGTGCACGGCAGAGGTTGCCAAAATCATCGGCATCGCCACACGGCCCTCGCCGCTGAACTGGTCGGTCAGCACAATGTGCCCTGCACCGGAACGCACGGCATCTTCGGCCTCGTCGCGGATACGGCGCAAGCCGTCGTTCAGGTTGCTGCCACCGGGTTCAAAGGTACAGTCGATGGTCACGGAATCCGCGTTGAATTCACCCATCAGCTGATCAAATTGCGCATTGGCAAGGAACGGGCTGTCCAGCACCAGAATTTCGGTCTGGGCGCTGGATTCGTCCAACACGTTTTTCAGGTTACCGAACCGTGTTTTCAGGCTCATCACCCGGAATTCACGCAAACTGTCGATCGGCGGGTTTGTCACCTGGCTAAAGTTCTGGCGGAAGAAATGGCTCAGCGGGCGGTACTGGTTCGACAGAACGGCCGATGGTGTATCGTCACCCATCGACGCCAACGGCTCTTTGCCATCCTCGACCATAGGGGCAAGGATTTGCTCGAGGTCTTCGATGGTATAGCCGGCGGCCACCTGACGGCGGCGCAATTCATTGCCTTCGAACAAGGGCTTTTCGTCGATATCGCCCAACGCCTCGTCAAGTTCGTTGATCTTGCCGACCCATTCGCCAAACGGACGGGACGCCGCCAGTTTGTCTTTGATCTCGGTATCGCCGAACATCTTGCCTTCTTCGATGTCCACGGCCAGCAACTGACCGGGGCCAAGCGCGCCTTTGTGGATCACGTTGGCCTCGTCCTGCGGGACCATCCCTGCCTCGGACCCGGCGATCAGCATGCCGTCGGCGGTGACGACATAGCGCATCGGGCGCAGGCCGTTACGGTCAAGACCAGCGCAAACCCAGCGGCCATCGGTCATGGCAAGGGCAGCAGGGCCGTCCCATGGTTCCATCACCGAGTTGCAATAGGAATACATGTCGCGCCACGCTTCGGGCAGTTCGACCGCTTGCTTAGACCATGATTCAGGCACCAGCATGGTTTTCGCCATCGGCGCGTTGCGGCCAGCACGAACCAGAACCTCGAACACGGCGTCCAAGGCAGCAGAGTCAGACGACCCCGCAGCAACGATCGGTTTGATGTCTTCAGCCATGTCACCGAACGTGCCCGACGCCATACGGATTTCGTGCGACTTCATCCAGTTCAGGTTGCCCTTAAGGGTGTTGATCTCGCCGTTGTGGGCCAACATGCGGAAGGGCTGTGCCAGCCACCACTGTGGGAATGTGTTGGTGGAATAACGCTGGTGATAGATCGCAAAGGCGGATTCGAACCGGTCATCCATCAGATCGGGATAGAAGTTGGCCACGTCTTGGGCCAGCATCATGCCTTTGTAGATGATCGACCGGCAGGACATCGACGCGATATAAAGGGTCGGCACCTGTGCGGCGAGTGCTGCTTTCTCGATCCGGCGGCGGATGACATACAGCTCGCGCTCAAATGTTTCCTCATCCACGCCTTTTGCGTTCGAGATCAGGATTTGTTCGATCTCGGGGCGGGTCGCGTTAGCCTTTTCACCCAGCACAGAGATATCGACCGGCACGTGGCGCCAGCCATAGATGTAATAGCCCATGCGCAGGACTTCGGTTTCAACAATGGTCCGGCAGGTTTCTTGCGCGGCAAAGTTGGTGCGCGGCAGGAATACCTGACCAACAGCGATCAATTCACCTTCGCGGGGGCTGTGGCCGGTGCGGCGCACCTGATCGTAGAAGAAATTAACGGGGATCTGTACGTGGATACCCGCGCCATCGCCGGTTTTGCCGTCGGCATCGACAGCACCGCGGTGCCAGATTGCTTTCAGCGCTTTGATGCCCGACAAAACCACATCGCGGCTGCACGAGCCGTCGATGTTTACAACAAGGCCAACACCACAGGAAGAATGCTCTTCTTCCTCGGAGTACAGGCCGTTTTCGGCCATATACGCGCGTTTCGCTTCTTCGCGGGCCACCCAGGCGTCATCATACTTGGTCATTGGGTTTCTCCTTCATCGGGCGCAAACAGCGCAAAAGTTTGTTTTCTAGTCAGTTTCTGATGATCGCCGGCTAAGGTATATCCCTGCGGACAATCATCAGTGAAATATTCTATTGCCAATGTGGCACCGCCTGCGTTTTCAAACAGGCCGGCTGCCAGATTGCGCGAATTGTCGTGGATCAACCCGTACCAAAGCGTCGATCCGCACTCCTCGCAAAAAGCGCGCTGTGCCCAATCCGAGGATTTGAAGACTTTGACCGGGCCGTTCATGACAATGCTGTCCTGATCGGTGCGGATGTTCACGAAAACCGAAGACGTATGTTGCTGACACATGATGCAATGACAGGCCCGCAAAATGGGGTCAGACGCGGTCGCTGTGACCGTGACTGCACCGCACAAGCAGCGACCTGACAATTCCAGTGGTGTCTGATCTTCGTTCAATTTTAGCTTCCCAATCTGGTGGCTATTGGCAGGTTATTCAGCGGCGATGGCGGTCGTTGCGCCCATATTCTCTAGGATCGCCTGCGCGCAATCACGCCCATCTTTAATCGCCCAAACAACCAACGATGCACCCCGTACGATGTCACCAACGGCATAGACACCATCCAGTTCGGTCGCACCGGTGACGTAATCGGCCTTGATCGTGCCCCAGCGGTTCACGGGCAGCTCCGGCGTGCTCCACAAGGTTGGCAGATCCTCGGGCTCAAAACCAAGCGCCATGATGACCAGATCGGCCTCTTCAACGTAATCGGCCCCCTCGATCACTTCGGGTGCCTGACGGCCTGTGGCATCAGGCGCGCCAAGACGCATCTTTTGCACCATAACACCTGTCACCGGATCGCCGACAAAGCCCTTGGGCGCAGACAGCCACTCGAACACCACGCCTTCTTCCTCGGCGTTTTGCACTTCGCGCTGAGAGCCGGGCATGTTGGCGCGGTCACGACGGTATAAACACTTGACCGATGTAGCACCCTGACGGATCGACGTGCGCACGCAGTCCATCGCGGTATCGCCACCACCGATGACAACAACCTTTTTGCCACGGGCATTCAAACGACCGGATTCAAATTCCTCAACGGTGTCACCAAAGCTTTTGCGGTTGCTGACGGTCAGGAAATCAATCGCACGCTCAAGACCGACGCCACCAACACCGGGGGCCTGAATTTCACGGGTTTTATAAACGCCGGTCGCGATGATCACCGCGTCATGCTTGGCCCGGATATCGGCAAAGCTGATGTCGACGCCGACATTGCAGTTCAGTTCAAACTTTACGCCACCTTCAGCTAGCTGGTCATTGCGGCGCATCACTACGTCTTTTTCCAGCTTGAAGCCGGGGATGCCGTAGGTCAGCAAACCACCCGCGCGGTCATAACGGTCGTAGATAGTGACCTGCACACCCTGACGGCGCAGCACATCAGCGGCGGCCAGACCACCGGGCCCCGCGCCAATGATGCCGACGGATTCAGTACGCTCCGAGTGTGGCTTGATCGCTTGCACCCAACCATTTTCCCACGCGGTATCCGTGATGTATTTTTCGACCGACCCGATGGTCACAGTGCCGTGGCCGGACTGTTCAATCACACAATTGCCTTCGCACAGGCGATCCTGCGGGCAGATACGGCCGCAAATCTCAGGAAAGGTATTGGTGGCTTGCGACACTTCATACGCTTCCTTCAGGCGGCCTTCGGCGGTCAGGCGCAGCCAATCGGGGATGTTATTGTGCAACGGACAGTGGGTCTGACAGTATGGCACGCCACATTGGCTACAGCGGCTGGACTGCTCTTTTGCTTTCTCATCCGCGTATTCTGCGTAAATCTCGTTGAAATCTTCACGGCGCAGATTCGGGAGCCGTTTTTCAGGCATGTCCCTTGAAACCGTTATAAACTTGAGCATGGGCTGCTTGGCCATGATTAAAAACTCCGCCTGAAAAACTTTGTTAGCCTCCCTTACACAAATGCGAAATGATAATAAAGGCAGCATTGCTGACCTTTATGAAGATTTTTTCACACGCTCAAATTGGATATCATCTTTTTGGCGAAATATTAGGTCCGATCCGGAATAAACATAGCGCTTTGCATTCCTTACGGTGGGTTTATACCTCGCGCTAAACATAAGAACCGCAGGCCTGTATCATGACATTGTTCCAAATTTTGCTCGTCGCCATCATCCAAGGGCTGACCGAATTCCTGCCGGTATCCTCTTCAGGGCATCTTATTCTATTACCGTTTTTGACAGGTGGCCCCGATCAGGGGTTGGCGATCGATGTCGCCGTTCACGTAGGGACATTGCTGGCGGTGATCCTCTATTTCTGGGCAGAGGTCGCCGAAGCCACCATTGGCCTTGGCCGTTTAGTGCGGGGCAAGGTCGATACCCGCGGCGCGCGCACCGCACTTTTGCTGATTGTCGCGACACTGCCGGTTCTGGCGGTCGGGCTGCTGGTCAAGCTTTTGGGCATTGATGAAATGCTGCGGTCTGTCGCCGTGATCGGCTGGACCATGCTGATCTTTGGCCTTGTCCTGTACTGGGCAGACAAAACCGGTGCCAAGTCGCGCAGCACCACCGACTGGCGTATGAAAGATGCGGTCTGGATGGGCCTTGCTCAGGCCGTCGCGCTGATCCCCGGAACGTCGCGTTCAGGCATCACCATTACGGCGGCCCGCAAGCTGGGCTATGACCGCGCCAGCGCGGCAACCTTATCGATGTTGATGTCGATCCCAACGATCCTGGCCTCAGGCGCGCTGCTATCGCTGGATGTGATCGGAGAGGCCGATTGGCAATTGGCCAAGGACGCATCAATCGCTGCGGCATTCGCCTTTGTCGCGGCAATGCTGGCACTAGTGCTAATGATGCGCCTGCTGCGCAGCGTCAGCTTTACACCCTATGTCATCTACCGCGTTATACTGGGTGTCGCACTGTTGGCTTACGCCTATTCATAAACGCAAAAAGGCCCCGCCACCGTGGGCAGGGCCTTTTGCAAAAACATAGGTGGATTAGCTGCGCAGATTCTTGGCCGAGGCCATAATATCATCGTACTGGCCCGAAGGACGGAAGCGCCACAGATAATCCGGCAGAACCGAAGACATAGACACAGGCGCAATACCAAGCGTATCGAAGCCCTTGGCCCCCTCAGCGACCACATTGTCATTCGCCAAATTTTTGACCTGATCACGTGTGACCATGAAATTCTTGACCAAGCCAAGCGTAACCGCCTGCACAAGATCAAAGGCACCTGCCATAATCTTGGCCAAGGGCATCGGCACCGACCATACCAAACGGCGGCGATGCACGACATCCAACATCCGCTTCATCAATACGCGAAAGCTTTCCACATCCGGTCCGCCCAGCTCGTAAACACCTGCGTGCGCGTCACCAGTCACGGCCATCTCGGCCACGCGCGCAACGTCATCCACATATACCGGCTGAAACAAAGTATCGCCACCAACCACTGGCACCACCGGGCTAAGACGCGTCATGCCCGCAAACCGGTTAAAGAATTCATCCTCAGGCCCGAACACGATCGAAGGGCGCAGAATGACGGCGTCCGGCACGTGCTTCAACACAGCCGCCTCGCCCATCGCTTTGGTCTGCGCATATTCGCTTGCCGATTCAGTATCCGCACCAATGGCCGAAATATGCACCAGCCGGCTGATACCTTCGGCGGCGGCGATCCGGGCAATCCGCTCCGCACCATCCGCTTGAATAACTTCGAACGTGCTTTTGCCGGTTTCAGCCAGAATACCCACGCAATTAACAACCGCATCGGCACCCTGCAACGCGGCACGCACCGACGCGTCATCGCGAATATTGCAGAAAACCGGCTCTACTTGACCGACAGCACCATAAGGGCGCACAAAAATCGCCTCGTTCGGGCGGCGCACCGCAACACGAACACGCCATCCAGCCTTGGCCATACGGCGCACAATGTAACGCCCGACAAACCCCGAGCCGCCATAGATCGTCACCAGCTTTGACATGATGATGCTCCTGTCCAGAAAATCTGATCGATAGATACAGTTTTGCCTGTTTAGGAACAAGCTTCAAATCAGACCAGTTTGATCCAACTGCTGAAGACCCCATTACACCCCACGCCCCGCGCGGCAACTAGATGAAAGAATGTCAGCGAATCCAATTGACACCCCCGCCCCGCACGATTAGAGCAGCCCTCACAACCCCCCTGTGCCCAGGTGGCGGAATGGTAGACGCGCTAGCTTCAGGTGCTAGTACTGGCAACGGTGTGGAGGTTCGAGTCCTCTTCTGGGCACCAATTTTATTAATATTTTTTCAATAATTACAGTGGATTAGCAGCATAATCCGCTTGGCAATCCAGCCTTCAATCCACCTCCTAAAACTGGCAGACGATCGCAAGACGAAGTGCTTGGCGAGTCTGATAGCGCCTTCAGTCCTGCTCTGAATTGTCTTCACACTCAATCAAGCCAAGCGCTAAATCCGCCCGCTCTCGCCCGGATTCCCGTTTTCCTGGGTAACCCACGGAGACATTGGAAATCCTCGTGCTTCCTAAGATCAAGTTAGTCGGGACATGGGTGTGGGGGCATCCAAGCCATGAACAAAGCCACTAAGCATTCAGATGAGCAATAATGCTCCCCGATACTAGCACCATCAGCCTGTAGTGACTTAGTCAGACATTTGAGCCAGCCAAACTTATAGACAACTTAACGGCCAAAGCACCTGTCACTGATATCACTATCATCGAAAAAACAGAAATTACTAGAACTTGCACCCAAATCGCGCGACGCCGACTAAATGTCTCCTGAGCACCCACGTTTTGACTAAGGCGACTCCCAATCCAGACTCCCACTAGTATTCCCACCAAATGAAAGAGGGATACTAAAATCACCATCAAGCCATTTGGCCAACCCTTTGGCACCCCATCTGGGAACAGTGCAGGGCACGCAAAAGTAGCGACAATTTGCCCCATAATCAGACCCAGTAACACTGAACCGACGACCATCGATATCTTTTTGTTCAAAAAACCCACTCCTCAACATCTGATCAACCTATAGAATAGCCCCTCTCCGCGAAAAAGGGGACTGTTGCATTAGCAACTTAAGGTTCTCATTTTAAGCAGGTCAGGGAGCTATTATGTCGAAGAAACACCCATTCAAGGGACATAGGTTCCCTTCGTTAATCATTCTGTGCGCTATCCGGATGTATTTGCGTTATCCACTTTCCTATCAGGACGTCGCGGATCGGCTCGGGGAACGAGGTGTCGACGTAGATCGCTCATCAGTTTTTCGTTGGGTTCAGAAATTTGACCTCGAGCTGGCAAAAAGAGCGGGACGCCATTTGCGTCGTTCTAGCCAAAACTGGCATGTAGATGAAACCTACATCCGGGTCGGAGGCAAATGGCGATATTTGTGGCGGGCCATCGATGCGAATGGGCAGTTGGTCGATTTCAGGCTCACAGCACGACGTGACGCCAAAGCGGCCAAAGCCTTTCTAAACAA